>UPTG01000962.1_pt1 | contig 22153 bp, 20 predicted proteins | sample 2160121 | NCBI WGS metagenome assembly UPTG01 (sample SAMN06266255, study PRJEB28933) | marine metagenome | isolation source: Columbia River Estuary | place: USA:Columbia River Estuary, USA | collected 2014-07-27
ATAATCCCTTAAGATGGACTGAAGCGAAAGCCGAACTTGATGCTCTGAACTCAACGAACTCTCAAAATAATCATTATTTAGCAACAATTACCTCAGAGTTGGAGCAGATTGAAGTCGCTTATCAAATAGGTGATGTTGGTATAATGCTTGGTTGGGCGGACAAGACATTATCGAAGATGATTGGAGATGGACAGAAGGACCAGAAGGCTTGGCTAATGGGGGAACGGGTACCCCTTTTTGGAATGGTAAATAAAGTGGCAATCCAGTTAATGGAATGTTTGAAAATTGGGGAAACGGTGAACCAAACGGTAATTTAGAAGATTACCTTCAGATTAGTCAAGCATTCCAACCAGATGGAACAACCGGGACATGGAATGATTTAAGTAATTCGAAACGAACAAATTTTAACAGAGATTCGGATGGAGATGGTACAAATGATTCCTTTCAATATCAGCCAACCGGTTATGTTCGGGAAACCGATCAAGGAAATTTAGTAGTAAATGATGATGTTGAAGGAGGTGGTTTTGAAATTGGAAACGCACTTTTTCAAAAGTTTATTTTGAGCTCGATGATCAGTGTGGATTCAATCGAAAATGCGAAAAAAGCATTAGGATCATTGGAAAATATTTTAACTGGAGTTTCTAACGCCAGAGCGATAGGAGGAGCCTCTTTATCAAGATTAGAAAAGGAAATTACGGCTAATGAAAATCTTAGTATTGAGAACGAAAAATCCCTATCCCGTATCGAAGACGTTGATATGGCGATCACGGCAAGCAGGTTGGCCCGGGCGGAAATAAAGATGCAGTCCACAACCGCTATATTTGCACAGGCAAACAAATTATTTAACCAAAGAAATTATGTTGATGAGTTACTATCTTAGGGGAGTATTGTAAAAATTACTCCTTGTTTGACATTTTGCCATTCTTGAAAATCGGCTGAAAAGATCGCTCTTTTTTCATCGAGTTGGTTTTTTACAGATTTTAATAATTTGAAGCGTGGATGAAGCGAGTGAATATCGTTTTTCATCATTTCTAAATCCAAAAGTTTTTTTTGTAGTTGTATTTTTTGCTCCAAAGTAGCTCTCGATAATTCTTTAATATGCTCTATTCCCTTTGCGAGTTCTTGATTAAGTGAGGCTTTTAATTTTGTCAGATTCTTAGTAACTTCTTTTTTCAAAATTGGTTCCAAATCTTGATTAACAAGCATTCTATGTAATCGATCAATACTGGTAAGAAATTCTTCTACAGATCCAAAAGTAGAAAGTTCGTTGATGGTAAGATACTCATTTGGATCTTTCTTAGTGAGATGAATTTTCTCGATTTCCAAGAGTGCGGCAACATACGAATTAATTTCGTTTGTGGTCTGTATGAGTTCAGAACGAATCGCGATTTCTTCGATCGATTGGCTTGAACTGTTTTCATTTTCCCCTTGTATTTGTTCGGCCAATTGTAATTGATTTTGTTCCAACAAAATAATTTCCTTTCGTTGCTTGAGCAGCTTATTCATAAGTGGTTCATCTGTTGATTCTTGCCCTAGATCTCTCTTGTAGGTGTCAATAATCGCTTTAGTGAGGAGAGTGGATGCTTTGTTCGAGTGCCCTCGGACTGTTAATAACAACTGATTCGTGGCCTTAATTTCTAAAGCAATTGAGTAGAGTGATTGTAAAATTGCAGATTCGGGTTCTGAAAAAAAATCATTTATAAAAGGACTAAAAATGAGTTCCTTTGCAGTTGGGTTTTTATCTAGAGTTTCCAAAAGCGAGGCAATAAAAGTATCCCCCTTAATTGCTTCTTTGTGCATGTGGGCGAGATTGGAATTCTTATGCAATACCTCAAGAATTATTTTTGTTTCTGCCCAGGCGTTTGATTTTTCCAAATGGGCACTTTCTTGCAGGAACGGAGTGGAAGAGTTAGTCTCATTCTTTCCCGTAATCTGCCCTTGTAATACGACTAAGGAATTTTCATATGCAAGGGCAGAATCTTTTTCGATTTGGTCGTAATAAAAGCCAACCCCAAAAACAGTTAAAGTAATCAATATAAGCAATACGCTTTGCCACTGATGCATGCGAATAGTAAAAAAAAGATTTAGTATTAATGCAACAAGTTATAGCACTTCCCATGAAAGCCACCCTGGGTGGTTGCTTTCGGTTGTGAGGTTGCATTAGGTTGACAAAAGATTTTATTCAATTTTCCATGTAGTTGTTTTGGAAGAAGATCCTATCCCTTTTGACTTTTCAAGAAAGTTAACTGCACTGCAGAGACCCCTGTACGCCTACATACTTACGCTTCTTCCGAACCGGACGGAAGCAGAAGATGTTTTGCAGGAGACAAACCTCATTCTTTGTCGAAAAGCAAAAGAATATGACCCGGATGGGCATTTTCAAGGATGGGCATTTAACATCGCTCGCTATCAAGTGATGGGGCATATGTCAAAATTCAAGCGCAGTAAATTATACTTCAGCCCCGATTTGATCGAAAATCTCGCAGAGGAATCGGCTGATATAATACAGATGGACTTATCCCGGAAGGCACTGCAAATTTGCTATGAACTGCTGCCAAAGCACATGAAAGCAATGGCGCAGTTACGGTTTAGAGAGGATAAGAGTTTAAGTGAAATATCCGAGGCATTGAAACGGCCTATGGGTTCTGTTTCGGCCACATTATATCGAATTCGTATTAATTTAATTGCCTGCGTGAAAGAAAAAATTCCCTCCATAGAGGCAGAAATGGATTCATAAAAATTCTTCTCCGAAAAGAAAGTCGAAATTTTTTGTAAGAAAATCCCAGTTGGTGCTAAGTACTTGCATACCAACTTTTATCCTATGAGAACTTACCCCAATAATTTATCTGAGGTTGAATTGTTAACATCCAAGATTTTGGATGATAATTTTACCCAAGAAGAACTACACCGATTAACTAGCCTATTACATGAAAGTAAATCTGCACGAACGAGGTATTCAGAATTAACGATTCAAGATTCCTTATTGCATTGGGAGTCAGTAGATTATTTGGAAACCGCAAATTCGGGGAACGGTCGATCTTCAATTATTACTTTTCCCGTTATCACATCAATTGCGGCAGCAATAGTCGCATTATTTGGAGTATGGCGGTTTCACACGACTGATGTAAATCCTAGTCTGGATGCACAAGAAATCGCACTTAACACATACGAAACTTCTCCCGGTAAAAGTAATTTCTCGGATCTCACTTCTTTTCCAAACTTAACTTTTGAGCAATCTGACTCCGCACAATCTTCCCCATCACTTAATTTACCCTTTAATTCTCAACTCGCCAGGTCGGTAGTCGCCCGAAATGATGCAGCATATGGAATAGAAATTCTGAGAAAAAATAAAAGTTTCGGAGTGGGGGGAGTCGTTGAATTTGCTAATGAAATTTCCAGTTGGAAAAGAACAGAACATCTTTCAGTGCCTGCAGAGAATGGTATTTTACCAATGGAGGGAAAAGAAATGATAAAATTCTCCTCGATGAATGTCGATGTGCACGCACAAGTTGCTGAAATTTCGGAGACTTTACAAATCCTGGATGTAAGGGAGGTAAGCCAAGAAGACAAAGACATGACTGCCTATCTCCAGACCAGTTTGTACTTCAACAAAGGCGTGAGCATTGCAGGCGACTCCACTGAATTTGCACTCTCTTTTCATGCGATTGCTAGTGACGCGAATAATGAAAATACCTCCATTGGGTATCAGGACTACTTATTAGAAAGCGATGTGAACCCCTCCACTTGGGAGGAATTAAAAAAAGACTTCGTGTTACCATCCGGAACTGAATTTGTTATCGTTTCTATGAGTGCAAAAAAAGAAGGTCCTAATTCGTTGCTTCCTGATATTGGAGGACACTATGCAGATGGGCTTTCGATCAATCTCTTGATTGATCGAAAAGACACAATCGGTCCGCTCTGATAAAAGCATAATAATATTCAGTTGTTCTTGACAACGAACATGCCTGAGGAAAGGTGTGTGGCATGAAATTTCTTCTTTTTTTTCTTTTTCTGACTCAAGCATATGGGAGTACATGGCCAAATTTTGGCGGTCCTCTACGTAATCAAATTTCGGATGAAAAAGGATTAAAAACAAATTGGGAGGAGGAAGAGCCAAAAAGATTATGGGAACTTAATATTGGCCTCGGTTATTCTTCAATAATAGAGGTGGGTGGATTCGCTTACACGCAGGGTCATTCAGAGGGTCGAAATACATTATACTGCGTTGAAGCGTTGACCGGTAAAGAAATTTGGCAACACAGTTATCCCTGTGAAAAAGCACCAAAGTTTTTTGACGGTGGGAGCCGTGCTACTCCCACGATAGCAAATGGAATTTTATACCTAGGTAGTCATGAGGGAGACTTTTATGCCTTAGATGCCAAGAGTGGCCAAATTTTATGGACAAAAAATTTGGTAAAGGATTTTGATGGAAGGCGACCAATGTGGGGGTATTCAGGTTCTCCATTAGTGGTTGAAAGTAAGTTAATTCTAGAGACGGGTTCGGCGAATGGTTCGTTAGTCTGCTTAGATGCCCAAAAGGGTGAATTGATTTGGAGGAGTGGGGAAAATGAGGCGGGATATGCTTCGCCGATGCTTAATTCAAAAAATGAAATTCTTATTTTTAATGAATTTGGGATTGTCAGTCACGAAATTCTCACGGGAAAAGTAATAAAATCGTATCAGCATAAGACCCGTTATGGAATCAACGCAGCACAACCAATGCTTTATGGAGATCGCATCCTGATCAGTTCTGCATATGGAAAAGGAGCTGCTTTGGTCGATTTTACAAAACGGGTTCCTACTGCAATTTGGGAATCAGAATCTTTCTCATGTCAAATGGCGAGTTTGGTGAAAAAAGGGCAGTATGGCTTTGGAATACATGGGCAAGCGGGTGGGCGATCGGCACAGTCGAAACTTTTTTGCATAGACCTGGCGACCGGTAAAGAGAAATGGAGTGAAAAAGGCTTCGGTCTTGGTACAGTACTTCTTGTACGGGATACGCTGGTCATTCTAAGTGATCGCGGAGAATTGTGTTTGGCAGAGGCAAATAACAGGCAATTTATCGAATTGGCTCGATTCCAAGTTTTATCAGGAAAAAATAATTGGACTCCTCCCACTTATCTAAATGGAAAGATGCATTGTCGAAATTCCAAAGGAAATTGGGTTTGTTTGAAGATGGGGGAATAAATTATGTATGATCGATCAGTGGATTTCTTTCTTCATTGATTCGCTCCGACAATCGAGTAAGCAATTCAAGGAAATGTTCTTTTTCATTGGCAGAAAGACAAGAAAGAGCCTCCGACTCCAATTTCTCTGCTATTTTTTTCCCTTTGTGGAATAAGGAACTTCCAAGTTCAGTTTGAAAAATATTTTTTTTCCTTTGGTCAATTGGATTGAACTTTCTTCGAACTAAATTTAGTTGCTCCATTCTTTTCATTAAGCCGGCAATGTTATTCGAGTCAGTAAACATCAATTCGGCAAGTTTTACCTGTGAAATTTGCCCCGTGGGAAATTCATGAAGCCAACGAAGGGCAATGTATTGATCGGGGGTAAGTCCTACCGTTTTTACCCGTTTCATAAAAGTACTGTTTAACTTATTCCAGCACTCTCTAAGAAGCGGAGGTAATCTTTTGGGTGTGTGAATGAGCGGTTTCACCTATAATTATAAAATAGTGTTTTTAGACCTTCGGTATTTGACAATATAGTACATACAAGTACTAATTTAAAATAAATCCACATTAATCTGAATTATCCAATGATTTATCAAATATTTACCACTTGCTTGATCTTTACTTTTCTTTCCAGTTGTTCTCCGGTTAGCAGTTCCAAGAGGGTTTCTAAGGAAGAGGTCAAAAAAACATTCACAATGGACCAGGATTGGCTTTTTTGGCGTGGGTCGGATGGAAGCGGAGTCTCTAAGCAGACCAATTTGCCTGATATTCTTAGTTTAGATGATGAATCTCTTTTGTGGAGCCACGAAATACAAGGCGGTGGGGTACCCGTAATTGCTGGGGGTAGGGCATACCAATTCGGTTATTATGGGGTAGAAGAGGAGTTGAAGGAGGCCTTGGTTTGCTTTGATGCGGCATCCGGTGAAATTCTTTGGGAGCGTACTCATAGTGATTTCATAAGTGATATTGTATATAATAGATATGGAGTAGGGGCTGCTTCAGTCGATCCTGCTACAGGAAATGTTTATTTTCAAACTAGTCCGGGATTATTAATTGGGTATGACTCGGATGGAAATAAGCTTTGGGAACGTTCTTTAATGGAGGAGTTTGCCCGACTAACATTTCCTAATGGGCGGACAGGTGGGCCCTGCGTGGATGGAGATTTAGTGATCATTCACGCAATTACCGCTAATTGGGGCAAACAGGGACCTGCACGGGATCGATTTTATGCATTTGATAAAAATACTGGAGATTTAGTTTGGTCATCGACTCCTGGAATTACCCCGAAAGACAGTTCTTTTTCGCCTTTAACATTTGAAGATTTGCCAAGTGGAAGAAGAGTCTTTTACAGTGGTACGGGTTGCGGGCATGTGGTTTGCATCGATGCACGTACAGGCCAGCCATTGTGGCGATTTCAGATGTCGTACGGAGGAGTCAATTCCGGAGTAGTTATTCACGAAAACTCTGTGATTGCGGTCCATGGTAAGGAAAACATTGATTCTTCCACCATTGGCAGAATGGTCGCGATTCAAAAACCCAAAAAACTTCCCTCGTTAAACGAAGAAATTTTAATTCTTGGAAAAGAGGATGAAGTTTGGAGGAATAATTCAATGGAAGCATTTACGAGCACTCCGGTTTATAAAGATGATCGAGTCTACACTACGATTAAACGGGGCGAACTCGTTTGTTTAGATGCTGGTACAGGAGAAGAAATCTGGACTCTAAAATTGGCACCCGATCAGGTTCATGCCTCCCCCGTTTGGGCGGATGGGAAACTTTTTGTTCCCATGTTTGACGGTCAAGTTTCCGTAGTGAAGGACACAGGGCAAGAAGGCGTTGTAATAAGCCAGGTTCAACTTGATGGTTCATGTTTAGCGGCTCCGGCAGTTGCACACGGGCGAGTATTTGTTCAATCCAAAAAAAGACTTTATTGCTTTGGTTCCAATAAAGTCGCTCCTGCATTTATTTCACATCAATCAGAAAAAGAACTCAGCAGTCAAAAAGCCGTTTCTTTACAAGTAATTCCAGCAGAATTTGCACTTAAGTCAGGAGATTCACTCGCCTTTAAGGTTTTTTCTTTGAATGAGAATGGCCAAAGAATTGCTGAAATTGAAGAGGGCCTAAGTTGGGCAAAATGGATTCCGCCAACTGCAAAAGTTCAATCTAAAGTAGATGCAGAAATAAGGCCTAACGGAATCTTGGTAGCCGAAAAGGATGCCACGCTTTCTGCAGGTGCTATCCGGGTAAGTAAGGGTGACTTGCACGGTGTTACTCGAGGCCGGATCCTACAGGACTTACCCTATGAAGAAAATTTTGAGGAAGGATTTTCATTAACCCAGAAAAGTTCGGACCAAATCCCATTTTCTTATGCCCCCCTTGCCTGGCTTGGGGCAAGAATGAGATGGCAGGTACAGGAGCTATCAGGAAATTTAGTGGCCGGAAATACTTTGGATCGAATTTTATTTCAAAGGGCCATCAATTTTGTAGGGCATAAGGATATGAATAATTATACCGCTGAAGCCGATGTTATGACTGATGGAGATCGTCGTACAAAATCAAATATTGGATTAATTAATCAGCGTTATATATTTGCATTGATTGGAAATGGTCAAAAGCTAGAAATTGTTTCAAACTACGATCGATTTAGGCATTCCGTTCCGTTTTCTTTTAAGACAAATATTTGGTATACATTAAAAACCCGGGTAGACATTATCGAGGACGGAACGGGCATGATTCGGGCTAAAGCCTGGCCAAAATCGGCCGAAGAACCAGATCAATGGACTATCGAGGTGGCACATGAGACTCCTCACTTACAAGGTGCTCCAGGTGTTTATGCAATGTCACCCCAGAGTAAGAAAAAGGTATATTTCGATAATTTGTCTATCCGCTATAACAATTAATTTAAATCTCTATGAAATTACATATTATTAATAAATCAACAGTCCCACTCGTTATATTCCTTTTTTCGATTTCCAGTTTGCTCGGTGCAGATTGGCCCATGTGGGGAAAAGACGGAAGTAGAAATATGGTCTCCGATGAGAAGAAAATTACTTTCGATTTCGTGGCGGGTGAGATGAGTGATGATGAAGTGGTGGATATGAAAACCACGAAAAACCTAAGGTGGGTGGCGAAATTGGGATCTCAAGCATATGGAAATGTAACCATTGGAAATGGTTGTGTATTTGTCGGAACCAATAATGAGTCGCCCCGTGATCCTGGAAAAAAGGGGGACCGCGGAGTAGTGATGTGCTTGGATGAAAAATCGGGCGAATTAAAGTGGCAATTAGTGATACCCAAGCTCGGTGCAGGAAAGGTGAGTGATTGGGAGTATATTGGCATTTGTTCCTCTACCGCAATAGACGGCGATAAAGTTTATGTTGTTACGAATCGATGTGAGGTAGTCTGTTTGGACATTCATGGTTTAACTAATGGAAATGACGGACCGTTTAAAGACGAGGCATCCTACATTAAACCAAAGGGGATGTCAGATGTTCTGAATGAAAAATTAGATGCTGATATTCTTTGGATGTATGACATGCGGGACGAATTGGGAGTTTTTCCGCACAATGTAACGAGTTCTTCTCCAGTAATTATTGGTGATACAGTATATGTCGCGACTTCCAACGGGGTGGATTGGTCACATACGAACATACCCAGCCCTCTTTCACCGAGTTGGATTGGCCTCAATAAGACCACGGGTGAATTAATTGGGGAAGATGGTTCAGGAGCAAGTGAAAATGCACTCCATGCAGCTTGGTCTTCATTAACCTATGGTAATGTCGATGGGGCTGAAATTTTGATATGGGGCGGAACGGATGGATTTTGTTATGGTTATAATAATAAAACTGAAAAAGATACCGATGGGTATGATTTGTTTCAACCCATCTGGAAGGTTGATTGTAATGAACCCAATTACCGCAAAGATTCGGACGGAAAGAAAATTCCTTATGCCACTCCTCCTGGACCAAGTGAATTAATTGGGACTCCAGTTTTGTATGAAGGAAAAGTGTACTGTGCGATCGGTCAGGACCCAGAGCATGGAGATGGGGTAGGGAGACTCTCCTGTATCGATGCAAAGACGGGCAAAATAATTTGGAAATACACAGATGTGGGTCGAACCATATCCACGGTATCTATTGCTGATGATTTGGTCTATATTGCAGAGTATGCCGGGCTAATTCACTGTGTAGATGCAAACACTGGAAAAGTATATTGGACCCACGACTCATTTAGCCGGATTTGGGGTTCCACTCTCATTGCCGATGGAAAACTCATTTTAGGAAATGAGGATGGTGATTTATTGGTAATGGATCATGGAAAATCGAAACCGAAAGTGAAGACAATAAACATGGGCGCTCCTGTTTATAGTTCCCCTGTCGTTGCGAACGGCGTTCTCTATATCGGCACGCAAACACATCTATACGCAATCGGGGAATAAAAGGTGAATTCTTTATCCAGCCTAATGAAAAAAAGAGTGATTTGGTTTCTTTTCTTACTTCTTTTCATTGTGCACCAGGATTTTTGGTGGTGGGATGATGCGTTTCTTGTTTTTGATTTCTTACCAATAGGATTAGCATTCCATGCCGGTTTTTCAATCGTGTGTGCAATTTTGGGTTGGGCTGCAATTAAGTACGCATGGCCGCACGATTTGGAACGATTTGCCGAAGAAAATAACGACGAGGAGAATGCCATATAATGACTACCCTAATTGTAATAATTCTTTACCTGTGCTTACTACTTGGACTAGGTTTTTTTAGTAGTCGTTTATTTAGGGGCACGAGTAAAGACTACTTCGTTGCAAGCCATAGTATTGGGCCTTTTTTACTATTAATGAGTGTTTTTGGCACAACGATGACCGCCTTTGCATTAGTTGGCTCGACTGGAAAATCTTTTGAAAGAGGGATCGGAACTTATGGTTTAATGGCCTCGATCAGTGGCCTTGTACATGCCGGTATATTTTTTCTCATTGGGATTCGTTTGTGGGCTTTTGGAAAAAAGTATGGGTATATTACTCAAATCCAATTTTTTCGGTCACGGTTTGAATCTGATGGGTTGGGCTATTTACTTTTTCCCATTCTTGTATTGCTCGTTGTTCCTTATCTTTTGATTGGAATAATTGGAGCCGGTAAGACAATCGAGCCGGTTACGGCGGGTGCATTTACAGAAATTTTTACCAATCCAACCGCTCCCCAATGGCTGGGGGGTATACCTCCCTGGCTAACCGGCTTAGTTGTTTCCCTTGTCGTTCTGACTTATGTCTTTATGGGGGGGTCCAGAGGGGCCGCGTATGCGAATACATTTCAGACAATAGTGTTCATGGTGATGGGGGTAGTTGCTTTTGTATATATCATTAATGGATTAGGGGGAATGGAGCAGGCGGGTAAAGTACCGGCACGAATAAACGAGAAGGGAATAATTGTACAAGATTATCAATTTGATAAAACCACAAAGGAGTTGGTAAAGAATGAAAAACCAAAACCGATTGGACGGGTTACCGATTCAACCACTGTTGATTTATCAAATAAACAACCTCACTTAGCCCGTACCCCAATCCAGGTAGAATTCAAAAAGAAAAACCCAAAAACAGGAGTAATTTCTTCATTTGAAAGAGAGCTTGGAATTCCTTTCATTACTTTTATATCCTATTTCTTTATACCGCTAAGCGTGGGAATGTTTCCCCACCTCTTTCAACATTGGCTTACTGCGAAAAGTGCCAAAGCATTTCGTTTAACCGTAATTGCTCACCCTCTGTGTATTATGGTGGTTTGGGTGCCCTGCGTGTTAGTCGGAGTATGGGCATCGGGAGTGCTTCCGCCCGGTATTCCTCCTCCCGCAGTGTTATCCGCCATGCTTAATTTATTAGTTGGAGATCCAGTGCTAACAGGGCTTCTAACGGCTGGTGTTTTGGCTGCAATCATGTCGTCATTGGATTCTCAATTTCTTTGTCTTGGAACCATATTTACCAATGATATTGTGATCCACCGAGCGGGAAAAAATAAGTACAGTGATAAACAGGTGATATTGATCGCCCGAGTATTTATTGTGGTCATTGTTGCCCTGACTTATGTACTCGCCATGTGGGCAAAAAATGCCAACGTCTTCGATCTCGCGATTTGGTGTTTTAGTGGATTCTCAGCTCTTTTTCCGGTCGTTTTTGCAGCTTTATATTGGAAGCGGGCAACAAAAGAAGGTGCATTTGCCAGTATCATTGCAGCTCTTATTTCTTGGCTTTATTTCTTTCACCTTTCTGGGTATGGAGGTGAATTGGTGATTGGCCCCGGTATTATTCCAGCCGCAATTTGTTTTGCCGTGGCAGCAATCGCAATGGTTCTTGTTTCCCTGCTTACAAAACCACCAACGGAAGAAACTCTACAAAAATTTTTCCCCTCGGCCAAAAAATTGTAAATTTATTAAATCCTTTTTTAATGGAAACATTATGAGTATAGATGAAAAAGTTAAACATGCGGCAGACGAGCTTGATGCTCATGTTGTAGAAATGATCAAGTGGCATTTTTCGCCAGATACAGGATCTCCCTTTTGGCTTGATTGGGCGAAAGAGCAAAGTTGGGATCCCTTGAATGAAATCAAGAACTTTGATGATATTTGTCAGAAATTCCCCAATTTTGAAGATGAATGGTTGAGAGATCTGCCCAATGAAGTGTGGGTTCCCCAACCTTACAAGGGAAAACCTTTTAATATATTCGAAACAGGTGGGACTACCGGTATGCCCAAGCAGAGAATTGGTTGGGACGATTTTCGTATAGATTACACTGCGTTCTCCGAAACATTAAAAGACGAGCATTTCCCGCGTGATGATTATTGGATGATGGTGGGCCCGACTGGTCCGCGTCGCTTACGACTCTCGATTGAGCACCTAGCCAACGAGCGGGGTTGTTCGTGTTACTTTGTTGATTTAGACCCGCGTTGGGTGAAGAGATTGATTGCGAGTAAGCAATTTGATCAGGCTCGGGCTTACATGGACCATGCCGTGGATCAGGCCTTAACAATTCTGAAGCATCGAAAAGTAAGTGCATTATTTACCACCCCAAAATTACTCGAAGCCTTGGCAGAGAGAAAGGATTTGATAAAAGCAGGGATTAAGGGCGTTTTTTGTGGAGGTACTACCATGGACAAACAATATGCCCGATTTTTAGTCGAGGAAGTATGTGAAGGCGGAAAAATCGGATTTGTACCCACTTATGGAAATACCTTGATGGGTCTTGCTCGACACCATCCATTTGGTGAAGAAAATGACTACTCAATCGCGTACTATGCTCCACAGCCCAGGGCCGTTCTTCGTGTTATTAACCCCGATACAAATAATACTGTCGACTACGATTCTTGGGGTCGGGTCGAATTAACAACTTTAACCAAAGAATTTTTTATGCCCCGATTTTTGGAGCGTGATGAAGCTTTACGTCGAAAACCTTGGAGCGAGGCTCCATGGGACGGGGTTGCAGAGGTTCGCCCTTTCGGTGCAATGGAAAAGAATATTGTAGAAGGAGTATATTAATATGAATACACCCCACATACCGTGCTTACGACTTGGAAAAGAGTATCGTAGCTTTAATGAATCAGAAGTTAAAGATTACCGCAACGGGGCGGTAAAAGCTACTATGAGCCAAGTAAATGCCGGCGTAATTCGAAGAGATCTATTAAAGATCGATCAAGCACGTGAGGCACTGCAAAAGTTTACTACCCGAGAATTAATTGATATTAGTGCAAAGGCTGGTGAGTTATTTCTGAATGGAACTCTTCCACTGGGAGAAGGGGGAAGGTCACAAAGTGGGCAAGATTATCTGGAAACGCTTTCAGCCACCAGTGGTTTACCCCATGTAATGGTAAAAAGAAATATGGATAAAATTCATTATGCTCTTACCCATGTGGAATTAATTTTGAATGGGTTGACCCGCGGGATTGATCCTTCGATTCTGGATCGAGGTTTTGGAGAACAAGCAGGATCTCCCGTATGTTTTTATCCCACAACCAATGCATTGGGCTTAGTTATGCCAAGTAATTCGCCGGCAGTAAACTCACTATGGTTGCCCTCAATTGCACTAAAAATTCCCATTATTATGAAACCGGGTCGGGACGAACCATGGACCCCTTTCAGGCTTATTCAGTCATTTATTGCCGCAGGTTGCCCACGGGAAGCCTTTGGTTTTTATCCCACGGACCATGAGGGTGCGGCGGATATTCTTCGACTTTGCAATCGAGCATTGATTTTTGGAGATAAAAGCACCACCGATTTATATGCGGGCAATCCTGGAGTACAAGTACATGGACCGGGGTTTAGTAAAGTACTGATTGGAGAAGACGAAATTGAAAATTGGCCTGACTTTATTGATGTTATGGCATCCTCTATTTCAGATAATGGGGGAAGAAGTTGCGTAAATGCGTCCGCTATCATTGTTCCCAAATATGCCAAGGAAATTGCGGACGCACTTGGTAAAAGGTTGGGTTCCCTAAAACCGTTACCTGTCGATGACCCGAATGCGGTACTTTCTGGATTTGCAAATCCTAAAATGGGCGAATGGATAGATGGTGCAATCGATAGTGATTTATGCCAAAAAGGAGCGATCGACACCACCGCGATTTATCGTACCGGGCCCCGTCTATTACAAGCGGAGGGTGGAACCTATTTATGCCCCACAATTGTCTATTGTGAATCGATGGATCACCCGCTTTCTAATCGCGAGTTCCTATGTCCCTATGCGAGTGTAGTTGAAGTTCCTCAATCAGATATGCTCAATGCAATAGGACCTACCTTAGTTGTTTCTGCTATCACAAAAGATGAAAAATTTAAGAGACAATTACTTTCTGCATCGAATATCGAACGATTAAACCTTGGTCCAATCTCCACCATGAAAATTTCTTGGGATCAGCCTCACGAAGGAAATATGTTTGAGTTTCTCTACAAGCGCAGATCAATCGGAATGGCAGCATAATTGACTCTCCATTGCCAATGATAGATTCACACGCAGATGATGTAAAAGGAGATTCTTTTTTTATTGATGGCGAGAAGGCTAGTCAAAAAATTATTTATGGAAATGGAGTAATTAATCGGGCGGGGGAAGTAGCTAAGGAATGTGGAAGCAATCTCCTACTTGTTACTGACTCCGGTTTATCTTCTGCTGGGCACCCTCAAAAACTAAAAGAGATTTTCGAACAATCTAATTTGAATGTTACTCTTTTTGACAAGTCTATCGAGAATCCAACTGAATCAAGTGTCCAAAGTTGCGTGCAGGTAGCAAGTGAGGCACATGTTGACTTAATAGTGGGACTGGGAGGAGGAAGTTCTATGGATACTGCAAAAGGATGTAATTTTATTCTTAGTAATGGGGGCAGGATGTCAGACTACTGGGGTATTGGCAAAGCCAGCCAACCAATGCTCCCATTTATTGCAATCCCTACTACTGCGGGCACTGGTAGCGAATGCCAGTCGTTTGCTTTAATTTCAGAGGATCAAACTAATAAAAAAATGGCTTGTGGGGATAAGAAAGCACTTCCTAAAATTACCATTCTGGATCCAGAATTAACTCTTTCTTTACCGAGTTCGGTAACTGCCTGTACTGGAGTTGATGCACTGGCTCATTCGCTTGAATCTTTAGTGACAACGAAAAGAAATCCCAGTTCCAATCGACACGCTCAACTTGCCTTTGACTTAATTCATAAAAATCTACCATTAGTTTTTGAAAATCCTCAAGATTTAAAAAGTAGGGGAGCGGTCTTGCTGGGTGCTTCCCATGCGGGTGCTGCAATTGAAAGAAGTATGCTTGGTGCTGCCCATTCAATGGCGAATCCATTAACCGCAAGCCGTGGAGTCATCCATGGAATTGCGGTGGGTATGGTGCTGCCCGAAGTTATGAAATTCAATGCAGAACAAGAGGAGACTAATCGCATTTATGCAGAGGTTGCCAGAAAGTCGGGACTGGCAGGGCCGAATAGTCCAGATACTGAGGCAACAAGAAATCTCATTGCCCGGGTATGTGAAATCTTGAAGTTAGCTAATATTTCATCCTCGTTAGAGGATTATGGTTTTGTACCTTCAGAGATAAACTCTTTAGCCGATGCCGCCCGAGAGCAATGGACAGCTAGCTTTAATCCGCGATCCATTAATTCAAGCGATTTCAAAAATCTTTATTCTCTCCTTTTCCCGACTGCTTCTTGTGAAAATCAGATCGCTCAGGCAAATTGATTCCAATGAGGAATAATATACTAGTACATTTTTTCGCTCTCTTGTTTCTTGTAAGTGGTTCAATTATAGCAAAAAATAAACAAGCTGGAATTGATTGGCCTCGCCATCGGGGTGGAGCTGAACTGAGAGGAATATCACAAGCTAAAATCGGAAAAACTCTTGAGCTTGATTGGGAGTTTAAAACAGGCGAATTTCTTAAATCATCCGTCGTTGTTTCTGGGAATCTTGCTTTCATAGGTGCCGAAACGGGTACCCTTTTTGCGCTATCTTTAGATGATGGAAAGGAGGTGTGGAAATACAAAACGAGTCTTGGAATTGACGCTCCTCCCTTGGTTCATGAAGGCGTCGTTTACACTGGGTCTACAGATGGCTTTCTTTATGCGCTTGAAGCTAAAAGTGGGAAGTTAATTTGGAAATATGAAACAGGGGGTGAAATTATGGGGGCGGCCAATCAGGGAATTCGCCCTACAACAAAAGACTCTGTTCTTGTGGTTGGGAGTTATGATAATTTTGTTCATTGTATAAATGCTAAAACAGGTAAGGTGGTTTGGACATTTGAAACGCAAAACTATGTAAATGGAGTACCGACTATTTCGGAGGGCAAATATGTGGTTATCGGGGGATGTGATTCCGTGCTTTATGTGATTGGGCTAGAGGATGGGAAATTAGTTCGGTCCGTAGAAGTGGAGGCTCCTATTGCGGCTTCAGTATCGGTTTCTGATGGAATTGGTTATGTGGGAAACATGGACAGAGCGGTCATGGCTTTTGACCTGAAAACGGGAGAAATCGTATGGAATTATCGGCAGAAAAGTTTCCCCTACTTTTCATCTCCTGCGGTAACTAAAACCCAGGTTATAATTGGTGGACGGGATAAAGGGCTTCATTGCATTAACCGAATTTCGGGAAAGCAGGATTGGCGCTTCTCGGCACGAGGCCGAATTGATAGTTCGCCTGTTGTATCGGGCGATAAAGTAGTGTTTGGCTCAATGGATGGAAAACTATATCTCCTCTCAATGAAAGATGGAAAAGAAATTTCATCTTATGAAGTGGGAGAGCCAATTTCATCAACTCCAGCGGTAGTAAATGAAAGAATTCTAGTAAGTTGTGAAGATGGAAATGTGTATGCCTTTAAAGTAAAATTAATCAAATGAGCGATTCCACTTTTATTAAACCTGACTATCAGACTGAAGATGAAACAAAGGCGGGGAATTATTTTGTTTCAAATTACCCCCCTTTTTCTTTTTGGAATGATGAGGATGTTCCTTGCGTAAATAGCATGATTAATAGTCCCTCCCAAGGAACTGCGCCATTGGGAATTTATTACCATGTTCCCTTCTGTCGGAAGCGCTGTCATTTTTGCTATTTTAAAGTATATACTGATAAAAATTCGAATGATGTTCGCCGCTACCTCTCGGCCACAATTGAGGAATTGAGGACTTATTCTGAGTCCCCATACTTGCAGGGGCGCAAGCCTAAATTTGTCTATTTTGGTGGTGGTACACCATCCTATTTATCGGCCCAGCAACTGACCGAATTAACCGATCAAATGAAAGCAATTCTGCCATGGGATGAAGCTGAGGAAGTCACCTTTGAGTGCGAACCGGGAACGCTTTCCGAGAAGAAGCTTAGTGTAATTAAAGAATTTGGAGTGACCCGATTAAGTTTAGGAGTTGAGAATTTTAATGATCATATCTTAGGAATTAATGGACGGGCCCATCGCTCAAAAGAAGTTTTTCGAGCTTATGAATTCGCTCGGGGACTTGGTTTTGATAATATTAATATTGATTTGATTGCAGGCATGCTCGAAGAGACTGATGAAAATTGGTCTGATTGTGTGGATCAGGTGGTGGATTTATCTCCGGACTGTGTTACCATTTATCAAATGGAAGTACCATTTAATACCGGGATTTTTAAAAATATGAAGGAGGAGGGCAAGTTAACTGCACCTGTAGCAGACTGGCCAACGAAGCGTCGCTGGGTAGCAGAAGCGTATGAAAAATTGGAACAGGCAGGTTATACGATAACTAGTGCGTACACCGCAGTTAAAAATCCAAAAACTACAAAATTTATTTATCGTGATCGATTATGGTCGGGTGCTGATATGGTTGGCCTAGGGGTCTCTTCTTTTGGACATTTGGGCGGTATTCATTATCAAAATATCACCAATATCGATCATTATTGCGACTCCGTGGAAGCTAAAAAAGCTCCCGTTCGACGGGCACTAATGACTCAGGAAGAAGAACGTTTTATCAGGGAACTTATCCTGCAATGGAAATTGGGACGGGTGGACAAAAAATATTTTCAAAAAAAGTTTGGTATATCTGTAACCGAGCGATTTTCATTAATCATTACGAAGTGGAAAGAGAATGGTGACCTGATAGAAGAAGGAGACTATCTTGTTCTTATACGCGATGCACTTTTACGAGTAGATTCCTTACTTCATCAGTTCTTCTTACCTCACCATCAAGATGCTCGTTATGTGTAATCGATTGTAATGGCAAATTTATCAAATCTTTCTCCTGACCTTCTTTATCCCTTGAGTTTTATTCGTCGGGCTCGTGGAATCCCAAAATTATCTTTTGAGGAAGTGGACCCCCAAGAAATACCAGATCCTTATTATTCTTTATTAGTACATGAGGGAGACATGACATCTCGATTGGAGGCATTTCATGAAGATGAAATTAAGGTCCGGAAATTAAGTTCTTCCAGTGATGGAAAAGCTTATTTTCGAGAAGTTGTACTACACGCGGAAAACGCTCAGAAAGCAACGGAATATGGTGCAATTGAAATTACCCTTCAGAATTTGGAGGAAGAATTGAGAACAGCAGTAATCGAGGCTCAACGACCCTTGGGGGCGATTCTAAATGAAGCCCGTATTCCCTACTCCAGTGCCCCTCGGGCGTTCCTGAAAATAGTTCCCGACAATGCAATTATCGATGCATTTGGTTCCGTGGAAGCGGATTATTTATATGGTAGAAGTAATGAAATTACCTCTTACAATGGAGAAATAATAGCTCGCATTGTAGAAATATTACCGTCTCTTTAGTAAGTATCTTTGTTTGTAAATATTGTAAACCTGACTTGAATAATAATTATCATGATATCCCTTAAAAAAAATTATGATGCGATCGTAGTTGGAGGTGGACCTGCGGGCTCTTCCACAGCTGCGCTTCTAGCTGAAAAAGGCCACGATGTGTTGGTTGTGGAAAAAGAGAAATTTCCACGCTATCATGTAGGAGAATCGCTCATGCCTTTTTGTTATTTCCCTTTGGAACGTTTGGGGTTGATCGATACTCTGATGGAATCGGCGAACCCCCGAAAGTACTGCGTTCAATTTGTTCGCCAAGACGGCTTCCTGTCCCAGCCTTTTTATTTTTTCCAACATTTTGATCATCCATCCTCGACCACCTGGCAGGTTTGGCGCTCTGAATTTGATAAAATGATTCTCGACAAAGCTCGTTCCAACGGTGCCACGGTGATGGAAGAAACAAAAGCCAAGAAATTGATTAAATCCGGAGATCGTGTTGAGGGTATAACGGTGGAGTCTGCTGAGCTTGGAAGCCTCGATCTCCATGCGCCAATTGTGGTTGATGCCTCGGGGCGGGACTGCTTTGCGGCCCACAAGCAAAAATGGATGGTTCGTGATCCGGAGCTCAAAAAAATTGCATTGTGGACTTATTATAAAGGAGCAAAACGAGATCCCGGATTGGATGAGGGGGCGACCACGGTTGCCTACCTGCCCAACAAAGGCTGGTTTTGGTATATTCCATTGAGCGGAGATATGGTCAGTGTGGGAATTGTGGCCGAGCGGGATTATCTGTTTAACGGAACGACCAAGGATCATGAGGAAATCTTTCAGCGCGAGGTACTCAATAATGAATGGATAAAGGAACACTTAGCTGAAGCTGAGCAAACCGGGGAATATCGTATTACCGGAGAATACTCCTACCGTAATCGTTACTGTGCAAGTGATGGCCTCGTATTAGCCGGGGATGCCCTTGGGTTTCTAGATCCAGTATTCTCATCCGGTGTTTTCCTGGCCTTGAAAAGTGGTGTCATGCTTGCCGATGAAATAGATCTGGCTTTGAAAGCTGGGGATCTGTCTGCGAAAAGTTTTGATCGATACGGAAAACGAATGCAATCTTCCATCGAGACGATGAGAAAAATTGTCTACGCATTTTACGACAAGGATTTTAGCTTTGGAGACATTGCCAAGAGGGGAGATCATTTACGGGCTGCACTTACCGATTGTTTGATTGGAAATGTGGATGACAATGAATTCCGCGAACTTTTTGATGCTATGTCCGACCTTGCCGATCTTCCGGACCCCATTGAGCATGGTTTGACTACTGCTTCCTCGTGAAGCTCGCCTTCCTCACCCCGGGAACGGGGAATTACTATTGCGGTGTTTGCATGCGTGATAATTCCCTCGCCCGTTGCTTGATTGATGCTGGGCATGAGGTTACCATGCTTCCCACTTACCTGCCCCATTTTTTGGATGAAGAACCCGCCGCCGACGAGTTACCTATTTTCTTTGGTGGAATTAATGTCTACTTACAACATAAATTCCCTCTCTTTCGTCATACCCCCGCCTGGATGGACAAGGCACTTGACAGCAAGTGGCTACTTAAGAAAGCCGCAGCGAAAAGCGGTATGACATCTAGTAAAGATTTGGGTGAAATCACGCTCTCTACTTTTCGGGGAGAGGATGGGCCCCTTGTTAAAGAAGTACGCAAGGTGGTGGACTGGTTTCATGCTCACGGAAAACCAGATGTTATTCTTCTTTCCACGATAATGCTTGCTGGGATTGGTAAGGTTCTGCGTAGGGAACTAAACATTCCCGTTTTTGGATTCTTACAGGGTGAAGATTCCTTTCTCGATTCTCTACTTCCAGAGTACAGAAACCAAGCCTGGAAACTTCTTAGAAGCGATGTCAGGAAATTGAATGGTTGTATTTCACCAAGTCGATATTTTGGCGAATTTATGGCGACCCGGTTGGAGGTGGAACAGGCAAATGTCCTGTATCACCCAAACGGGATTACCACAGACGGATTTTCTTGTAATGAAAACGTGGTTTCTCCCCCAACAGTTGGATTTCTTGCCCGTCTTTGTCCGTTGAAAGGATTGGATATTTTGATCGACGCGTTTCTTATTTTAAAAAAGTCTAGCAAGCATACTGACTTGCGGTTAGAAATCGCAGGTGGAATGACAGAGGAAGATGAGCCTTTTGTTCAGGAACAAAAGGACAAGCTCGAGAGTGCTAGTCTTTCTGCATGCAGTATTTTTCGACCTAATATTGAACGCGATGAGAAACTCAAATTCTTAAGGGGGCTCAATGTGTTTTCCGTCCCTTCACGCTACCCCGAAGCATTTGGGCTTTATGTAATAGAAGCCCTGGCGGCAGGTACTCCGGTTGTGCTTCCAAAAAGTGGGGCATTTCCGGAAATTGTGGAGGATACGGGTGGGGGAATTATTTATGAGGATAATAATCCCAGTGACCTCGCCATTGCACTCGATCAAATATTAAAAGATTCAGAAGGTTCAAAAAAAATGGGAATTTTCGGTCGTGATGTTGTCTTAGAAAAGTATTCCAACGAAAAACTGGCAAATTCTTTGGTCGATAATATTCTCGCTCCTGCAATAGCGAGTTCCTAATACTGAGAACATGGCAATTGAATTTTCTATCACCCGACGCGTTGAATTTAGCGAGACTGACCTGGCCGGTATCATGCACTTTACCAATTTTTATCGCTGGATGGAAATTTGCGAACATGAATTCCTTCGAAGCGTGGGATTATCTGTGGACATGGAAGATGAGAATGGACGCTTTGGTTGGCCTCGGGTCAAAACATCCTGCCGATTTAAAAGACCTCTTCGCTTTGAGGAGGAAGTGGAGGTGAAATTAATCATTACCGAAATTCGGGATAAATCGATTTCTTACGCCTTTCAATTTTGGAAGGATGAGAGCGGAAAACGGGTAAAAGCTGCGGTCGGAGAAGTCGTAGCCGCTTGTGTTAGCTTCGACCAAGCATCGGGGTCAATGGCCCCGATTATGATTCCGGAAGTAGTTCTCGAAAAAATAAATGTTCAGTCGTGAAATTATATTTAAAACAGATGAAAAAAGGATTGTTATGAATTTTTTATATTATGCATTAATTACAGTTGTTTGTTGGGGAACCTATGGTGTTTGTATGCACATTGGCTCAACCAATATGGGAGATAAAGAAAACGGACGAATCATGGCATTCTTATGGGTCGGGTTGGCATACTTCCTCACCGCTGTGGTCGCACCTCTGATCATTCTTAAGCTTAAAGGGGGTAATATTGCTTTTTGGGCGTATCCAACCAAGGGTTGGCAGTGGTCACTGATTGCGGGGACTCTTGGTGCAATTGGAGCATTGGGGGTATTACTCGCTTTTGGAAAAATGTCTTCTCCTGCTTATGTCCCGGTCATTATGTCGATTATTTTTGCGGGTGCACCGATGGTCAATGCAGTGGTAAGCACTACTAAGGAAGGAAATTGGTCCTATGTGAAATGGCCTTTCGTGTTGGGGATTGCGATGGCTGCCCTTGGTGGATACTTGATTACTAAGCATGCGCCCAAGCCGCCGAAGGTGCCCTTAGATACGGTCGCGACTAAACCCTCCTAAGGTTGAGCCATGGAACAATCGGCTGATTTAAAATCTGCTGATCAACCAGATACAATTCGCTGGCCAAAATTTCAGGCTATGTTGGGTGAATTGGTGGAAAAAAATAGTTTTCAACAATCTCATTGGCCTCCAAT
>UPTG01000964.1_pt1 | contig 22126 bp, 38 predicted proteins | sample 2160121 | NCBI WGS metagenome assembly UPTG01 (sample SAMN06266255, study PRJEB28933) | marine metagenome | isolation source: Columbia River Estuary | place: USA:Columbia River Estuary, USA | collected 2014-07-27
TGAGCTGCCTGCATCCAAGCCTCTAGTCCTGTCTTCTGCTTCTCAATAGCAGGTGCTTTCTTTCTCAAGGCATCCCACTGTGCTGGTGTTGCGTCATTAAGTCTCATCATCAAAGTCCTCTGCTATTCTGTCAAAGTTTCTAATTATCCTACGTTCAAATGCTTCCACTAAATCAGTCGGTGTTATAGACAACAGCTCACACAGTAGCTCCTCATCTAACTGTAACACCATCTTTTCTTTTAGTTCCTCTAGTGTCATGGCCATTATACTTTCTTCCTTTTGATGTACCGTGTCATATCCTTGGCTGTCTCTACAGTGTAATGCTGGAACCCTTCCTTGTCACACCACTCTCCCATCGTTATCTTACCGCCCTTGCGTACCTTCTTGTTAGGGTTTGACAACACAAAGATTAACTCCCACTCAGGCATTGAATCCCTAATGGCTGTGTACTTCTGTGTGTCACCTACCCTGAAGAACCCTTTACACTCTATCAGTATTGCCTTGTCCTCGTGTACGAAGTCCGGTAGATACTTCTTGTGTACTGTGTACGGTATGCCATAAGGTTCAAACTTGTACTGTCCATCTAACTTCTCTGATAAGTCCTTCTCAAGTCCTGACCTAAAAGCCCTCTTCATCTGGCATTACCTCCTGTACCTTGGGTTCCTTTACTACGTCTACTAAATACTTAGGCCCATAGGAGTAAGCGAAGACCCTCATGTTGGGGTAGCAGTGTTCTTTAAACTGACAGTAAGAACAGCCCATCGCTAACTTCATGTTGCCTGACTTGCCATCAGGTACTGGATCATAACAGTACTCTGTTGGTTCATCCCCTTCAACCAGCTGCTTGATGTGCTTAACCCTATCAACAATAGGTTCCTTGAGCTTTTCATTCTCTACATTCTCAAGGTCATACTTCAAGTAAGTCAAGTGACCGTTGGCTTTATCCATCGTTAGCCAGCCTACCTGTGTCTCACCACAATCATGGGCGTAGGCTTTGATCTGATCAATATAACCGAAGGGGTCATCGTTGGCCAGTGTGCCGTCCTTAAACTTCTTGAACCCAAAGCTGCTTGCTGACTTGACATCAGTAACAACACCGTCAATCTTGCAGTCCATGTGACCCACAATGCCTTCAACTTTACAAACCCTCTGCTCTTCAGTTACTGTGTGTCCAGCCATACGTGTCAGGAACAACAACATCTCTTCAATCAAGTGACCGTACATAAACTTGACATAGGTATGTGGCTGAAGTTCTTCACCAGCTGTGCCGTTGTAGTGGTTCCAGAGGTAGCGGTCAGTGCGGCCGATATTACTGAGGCGTAGCCTCCGGTTATCCTCTCGCTTCTTCCGACCAAACTCAGTACGCATCAGTGCCTTGACACCTTCTCCGAACTTCTCTATCTCTGCCTCCACATCTACAGATGGGTCAGCGTCCTTGCTTTCCATCAGTGCGTAGATGTCCGCTACTACATTGTCCGTTGTTTTATTAGTACTCATGTATCACTTCCAGTATTAGTTCGTTTGCTATCGGAGGTGGCAGCCTGAACCACTCGTTGATGTTGTCACATTCCTTTGCTAGTCTTACATGTGCTGCTGACTCCGCTGCTCTCCTGTCGTCTACCTCGTAGGTATAAACAATGGTGTAGTCCCTGAAGGGTGAGGATGTCTGGTAGTTCTTGATCCTATCCTCTGAGTCTACTGCCATCCCTACCTTGACCCACTCAGGCCACGCTGGGTTAGTGATGACGTACACCTCTCCTTGTGTGCTGTCCTTGAAGTTCTCTAAGGAACTAAAGGCTGCTTCCTCAAACCCTTTGTAATATCCCGGTTTATATAGAGGATGTTTTCTTGAGACATACTTACCGTTTACAAACATTGATTTTTTATTACCTTTTGCGTTATGCATAGAATAACAAGATTTACAAGTCCAATGTTTATTAGCGGCTTGTGAAGGTGATAGGTTATCAACTGTAAGTTTTACACCACATTTTATACACTCCTTATCAATGGGTGTCTGCCCAGCTGGTTCCAACTTTGTAATCTCCGGCGAGAGGGCAGTTGAGTTCGTAGTGGAGGCCCGCAGCTTCAACACAGCTTGCTGCCAGTCTTCCGAAAACCTCTGACTTCTCCTGTCTGACTTCTGTCTGGATTTCATCGTGGATGTTCCCTAAAAAGTTAAAGTCTATACCCCATAGTATAGCATATTCGTGCAGTAAACACAAGGCTTTCTTCATAACGATAGCCCCGGCTGACTGGAGTAAGCTATTCAATGCAGCGTGTTCTGATCGTATGGTGATCCTTCGCTTATCCAAGCCATAAACATAGCCTCTTGTAGCCGCCATTCCAACTCGTGTTCGTAACTCTCCAAGAGCAGGCGTATTTGCGAGGAACTTTTCCTTAAGTCGTTGACCGTCCTTTCTAGTTCCACCAACGATGCTTCCGATCTTGGCATCTCCGGCCCCATACAGGAAAGCGTAGATGAAAGTCTTAGCTTGATCTCTAGTGTCAAGGCCCGCAGCCAGCTGATTTGCCGTGTGTATATCTCCGTTGAGTATTTCATTTGTGTATCCTTCATCGTTCATGTAGTGTGCCAACATGCGTAGCTCAAGACCGCTGGCATCCATACCGACTAGCTTGTATCCTTCCTGCACTGTCCACACATCACGACACTGCTTGCCGTAGGGTGAGTAGACTGCCGGAACCTGTCCCATATTGGGGCTAGAGTGCGTCATGCGTCCTGTCACTGCTCCGTTGGTGTTCACATACCCGTGTACTCTACCGTCGTCCTCGACTGCTTCTAGCCAGCTCTGCACCTGTGCGACACGCTTCTGTATCATCAGGTACTCAGCTATCAGGGAAGCCTGTGGTATTCCGTTCACTGTACTCAGCACCGCCTCGTCTACGATGGCTTGTCCTGTCTCAGTAAACTGCTTAGGCTTCCAGCCAAAGTACTGGAGGTATCGCCCTATCTGCTGTCGTGAACCAAGGTTAAACTGAGGGAAGTCGATGCGACTAAACTCGCCACCCACTGTTTCCCAGCCATCTCCTAAAAACTTTAGGCCAACGACAGACATACTACCGTCCTTCTTAATCTTAGGCTTGATCTCCTTGATGTAGGTAGGCAAGGGTTTGAATACCTTCTGTACCTCATCCTCAAGATCAAACTTCTTTTCCTTCAGTTCCGCCAGCAACACGAATGCTTTCTCTTGATCTAAGAGCCAGCCTGTTTTAATCTGCTGTGATACAATGCTTTGTACTTGATGTTCAAGGCTAATGCTTTCAGCTCCAAAATCTGCAAGCTCAAGAAGTAATCTCTTGTACACCAGCACATTAACATTAACGTCTTGCTTGCAATAGTCCACCATATCCTGCGAATAATTATCCCAGTCATCGTGATCTCCTTTAGCTTGGTTTAAGTACTTCTCGCCCCAGTTACGTAGCGAGTGACCGCCTTCCCGTGAAGGGTTAGCCAGTCTCGACATGACCAATGTGTCGGTCACTTTGCATTTGCTGAAGTCCGTTCCTAACAACTGCTCAAGGACAGGGATGTCATAGTCAATGATGTTGTGACCTATGATCTCACACTCTCCAAGACCTGCGATGTAATCGTTGAACGACAGGAGCGTGTCACCTGAGAACGTATGCGTCTCACGGGTGTCCAGTTCCGTAGCTACAATTACCCAGACCTTTGTAGGTTTTAAACCGTTGGCTTCAATGTCAAATACAATCTGCTTCATTTAAAACTCCGCGTTATCTCCTGTAGGACAGGCTGTCTCAATCATGCGGCCTGACTCCTTATCGTAGTACAGGTAACACGCGGGGCCAGTCAGACCTACAAACCTATTCTTCAATACACGTACCGTGGTGGTGTTGCGTATCTCAGGGTCAGCGTGTTGTTGGTCACGCTCCAAGCCTATAACTATGTCGCTAAGTTGCGCGATTGCCGCCGATCCTCTGAGTTCTCCCAAGCTAATCTTACCCCCGTCCTCGTGTGCCTTGGCACCGCTGGCTCTGCGAAGGTGTGATACTAGGAATAGCCCTATACCTGTCTCCTGAACCAGCTTTCGGAGGTTGGTCATAATACTGTCGATAGCCTTACGTTCGTCACCGTTGTCCTGAGCGCTGACCACAATACTAAGGTGATCTAGGATGATCCACTTGCAGTCCAGACCTTTAGCCATGTATCGTATACGGCCTAACAGATCGTCCTCGCTTGTGCTACCCCAATGGTCTAACAACTGTAACTTATCTAAACCAAACGTCCTTTCCCAGTAACCACGCTCTTCCTCTATTGATACCCCTGCTCGTACCTCTGGTATGTGAAGTAGCTTGTTAGCCTCCATAGACATAATACCTAACGTAGTCTTAGGTATGTCTTCCTCCAGAGCTAGGATGCCGATGTTGTCTTCCGTGTTCTTCAATAGATAGTACTCAAGCTCTCGCATGATCTGGCTCTTACCCATTCCTGACCCTGATGTGATGGTCACTAACTCCTGCGGTCTAAAGCCGTAGGTAAAAGCATTCAAGCAGTCCCAAGGATAGGGTATGGACTTGACATCCCTCTTCTCTTGAAGTAAATCCCAAGTATCTAAACCTGAGACAATACCGTCCGGTCTAAATGTCTTAGCGTTCCACCACTCCTTGACAAACGCCTGCACCTGATTGCTCTTGAGCATGTCGCCTGCGTCCTTGGCTGGCAGTGTGACATTCTTAGCCTTGTTGGGGGTGAACAGATTAAGCACCGACTTGGCTGCCTCCTGTCCTGCCTTGTCGTTGTCAAAGCAGATCACCACATTGTCAAAGGTCTCAAGCCACTCTAGGTTCGCTTTGATGTCTTTGGCTGCTCCGGCTGCACCTGATCTGATGGAGACGACTGGCCACTTTCCGTCGAACATTTCGTTGACAGCAAGTGCGTCCGCCTCGCCTTCTGTGATCGTGATATATTTGCCACCTGTCTTAAAGGCCTGCTGGCCGAACAACCCTGCCTCATTGAACTCCCCTGTTGCATAGAATGATTTAGTTTCGGTGATCCGCACCTTGGTTCCTGTCACCGTACCTGTGTCCTTGTTATGGTACGGGTAATGATGCTTGACAATCTGTCCGTCCGTGCCGTACTCAACTGTCACACCGTACCGCTGGCATGTTGACTGTGAGATACGTCTATCAGGGATTGCCGCTATGACACCTGTCATCTCTAATGACCTCATTGGTTTACGTTGTGCTACCTGACCTATCTGGCCGTTGCCGTGTTCATAATGGTTGCAGCCCCCAGAGAAGCAGACTGCATGTCCATCACTATAGCGAGCCAGATTGTCCGATGAGCCACACGAAGGGCATGACTCATGTTGGACGAATGTTGACTCTACTGCCACTAGAAGTCCTCTCCGCCTTCCTGCTCTGCGACCTCCAGCACCTTGATTTTGTTAAGGTAAGTGCTGGTGCCGTGTACAGGATGTGGTTGGCCTTCTGCGTACATGATACGCACCTTAGAGCCTCGACCAATGCGCCCCTTGAACGGGTTACCTTCCGCGTCCATCACCGGGACATCGTACTTGGTGCTGAACTTGCGCTGCTTGACTCCTTCGTACTCGCGGAGCTTGACACCTGAACCAGCCAAGGTATCTGCTGTTGGTTCATCCAAGCTGAGAACCAGAGAGAATTTACCTGTTGACTGACCCTGATACACCTCATGCTCGTCTAGGTTTTCAAATGCTACTAAGCCTTCTAATACTGCCATGGTTACTACCTCTATGTTATGACCCCTAAGGATCGTTTGGTTAATACTTTAAAATTAATCTTTAAAATTATCCCTTACTACCTGAGTATTATATCAAGTATTTAAGAGAACGTCAAACTCTTTCTCGCTTAATTGTCCTATGCTGTCATACATAGCCTCATCGCTATGCGACAAGCAGACATTGCACAGGTCTAAGTGTATCCCGGTCTCCTTGTCTACCTTCTTTAGTTCATACTCATTCAGGATAACGTCACACGCTTTGCATCTACTCATCGTGGAATACCTCTCTATATTGTCTAGTCATATCGTCATAGGGGTTGCTGTAGTACTCATCACGCATTTGCTTTGTGACCCTCTGTGTTAGCTCTGAGAGCGTCATACAGTATACCTGATACTCTACTAGCTCATCGACCATAACGTGCGCCTGTGGCTCTATCCAGTCACTCTGGGCGTAGTCATACCCCAGCATCTCTTCTTTAATCCTACTCATATCTCTACCTCATCATAAACCCGGCCATATGATACCAGACACAGGGGCAAATGTAAAATGACACCCTGAAAGGGCATTGTAATGGACTCCCCTGTGCTTATGTCAGTGCACCATACCGGGCGACTGTCTGGGAACTCTAGGTCAAAGCCTACGCCTACCCGGTACTCTATGCTAAGTGTTCTGTCAAATATTATCATTGGTTTTCGCCTGTTGTTTTTCCAGCCATTTGTCATCACCTATTATATCCGCCAGTGCCTCATCAATCTCCCACTGCTGCATTGGTGGATACTCGTCCTCATCTAAGAGATGCTCGTCTCCGTGATACTCATTGTTTTTCATATAAAATACTCCAGTATATTGTTAGTCATCAGCCAGAACACTCCCTTGTGCACCGCTATTACAATGGCTGTCAATGTAGACCAGCCCACTACCTCTGCGATTATAGTATCCATGTTCCAACCCCATAGCCTATGGCAAAGCCTACCGCCGTGCCGATTATGTACCATTTAAGGTAAAAATACAAGTCATTCATGACGCTACCTCCTTTGATAGATAACCTAAGGCTTCCTGTGTATATCTGTCGCTATGTTCTGGATAATCCTCTCTTATCTGTGCCTTCAAACCTCTGAGATGCGCGGCCAATGGCTTTAAATCCCCACGATACGCCTCACAATAGACCTTGTTCAACTGTGCTAAAGTTTCCCTATAATCTTTATATGATATTTTAATGCTCATTATGCTGCCTCCTCTGGCATTTGTTCCGTGATTGTATCACACAAATCCAGCGCCTGCTGCATTAATTCCTGTGCCTGATCCTCTCGCCCAGACACCAGCATTACCGCCATTAACTCCAGTTTAAACCTGATTACTTCGCCTTTAGTTTTCATTGTGTCACCTCTTGCCAGTCTAATATTATGTCAAAGGCTTTCGCGTCTAATCGCTGAAGCTCGCTGTCTGTTAAATGGCCAACTTTATGTACGCGTTCGAAGCCTCTCAATGCGCGGTCTATGTCACCCAATGTCTTGCAGCTGTTTAGCCTGTCTATTGCTGCTTTGTAGTTGCTCATTATGCCACCTCTACTAAATCATTAATTACTGCCTGCGGTACTTCCACTGCTGGCATACCGTCCAGCCATTTGTTGATGTGTTTGGTTGTAGTGACGCTATATTTGGTTGATGTACGCACCAGCGCACCAGTGTCTGTACGTGCAGCCACTGGCGTCTCGTAGCTAAAAAATACCTGTGCGTCGCCCATATCTAGTTCAGTCATGTTACTTCCTATTTGTTTAAGTTTCATCTGTACTGCCTCTATTGGTTTAGTTGGTTTAATAATGCCCACTGTATACCAGTGGACACGATAAAGCAACTATACTGCCTCTAATGTTTCCAGCATCTCATACGCCTGCTCTAGCGCCTCTTGATCTGTCTCAATACCGTAGCAAGTGAAACAATGATAATCTACCCATTTGCCACCAATAGGCGTTTGTAGGTTAAATGTTGCTGACTCGTTCCATTCTATGCGGATATGTTCGTCGTTATGTTCCAGTTCCCAATGTTTCATTTTAAATTACTCCCATCATCTGTAGATTAACCCATATTAACACTACTAAACCCAGTATTGCAAATGCTACTCCGTCGCCAAATGTCATCTCAATTCCTCCAGTCTGGTGTTATTGTGTCGATAGTGTACCCCAGCTGCTCTATCAGCTCAAGTGTTTGTGCGGTTAAGGTCTTGCACCCGGTAAGCCTAGCGAACGTCTCAGCGTTATTACAGGCCGGGTAGATAACCTTGCGACCGTAGCTCTGTTTGACTTCAATCAGTATTGACTTGCTCATGCTGTGTGCCTCTGTGTGTTTGTTGTCTTGATGGTGCAATTCTACCGGGATTACCAGCATTGTACAATTTATTTAAACTATAATGATTTGGACTATTATTGATCTGGTGAATACCTTACTGCCTACCTTTATATATGCGTGTGCGCGCGAATACCACAGCACAATACTTGTGTCAACCTGTGTATTCATACAGTGGTTGAGGTTTGCTGGTGTGGTCTATGGGTATCCTAATGCATACCCACACTCTACCCTGTGGAATCCTATGCAATACCCGTGCCAACATGGCAGCCTGTGGATAACTTGTGGATGCTTGTGTAAAACCTGTGGATAACTAGGCCCCGGGGGGGCGCTGTGGCTACCTTATTTATATGATGTTACCGCATGTATACAAAAAAGTAGCATTTTGGAAAAAAAGAGTGTATAATTACATTTACTTATGACTACCTGTGTGTACTATAACTCCTTGTAATACCTGTGTATTCCTAAACTGACACCAGTATAGCCAAAAGCTATTAAAGGGACGGCCCTTATGTATAAATATGTAGACATTAGTAAAGAAAAGACTTGACTTTTGATTAAAAGTATGGTATAATTTATAGTATACTAAAGAAGATAAAGATTACCTCGCGCCCTTAAGTATCCTTAAGCATCGTTAGGATTGATCTTTTAATAATAATTAAAGAAATAAACTAAAGTATACTTAAGTATCCTTAAGTACTAAGGGAAATACAATGAATACTAAAGAACCTAAGGGTAGTCAGCCCGCGAAGCGGGTGGGCAGACCAAAGAAAACAGCAGTTGTGTCAAAAACCAAGGGCAAACGTAACTCAGTAGGCAGGCCCAAGGGTGACGCAGCGGTCATTAACGAATACAAGGCTAGAATGCTGGCATCCCCTAAGAGTAGGAAGGTGCTAGATAGTATATTGTCAGCAGCCTTGGACGATGACCATAAGAATCAAGCGGCAGCATGGAAGCTCTGCATGGATAGGTTACTACCTGTCAGCTATTTTGAGAAGGATAAGGCCAGCGGAGGCAAGAGTGCCATTAATATCTCTATTACAGGTGTTGGTGGAGAGACTACTGTCATATCCGGCGGCGAAGAACCCATTGAAGGGGACTATACAGATGTATGATATAAATCAAGACTTAGACTATTTTACCAAGGAAGAGTTTGCTTGTCAGTACACTGGCGAGAATGAGATTAGTGACAGGCTGTTGCTGAAGTTGGATTTGTTACGTGCTAGGTGTGGTTTCCCCTTCGTTATCACGAGTGGTTATAGAAGTAAAGACCACCCCATAGAAGCTAAAAAGGAGACACCAGGAACTCATGCCCAAGGCATTGCAGCAGACATTAAAGTTACAGACGGTATACAGCGGTTTAAGATTGTTGAGGAGGCTATCAAGATGGGCTTTTCAGGAGTTGGAGTTGCTAGTAGCTTTGTGCATGTTGACATCCGCGACCTTGACGGTAATGAGTCTCCTGTAATGTGGACGTACTGATATGGCAAAACTAACGAACGAAGAGCAAGCACTTCGTATATCTCGACAAACAGGACTAGACTATACAAATGTCTTGCAAGGTTTGCAGATGGCAGACATAGAGTTTCAGATGGCTATTGCTCCTTACTTAGGATACGAAGGCCCTATTGATCCTAGTATTGCTCGTTATCATCCTTTACCTGAAGGTGCTCAGTCAGGACTCTTGGGTTTTTCAATCCCCTCAGAAGCTGCAAATCATTATATATCCGCAGCTAGTTTTGGCGCTGGAGGCGATGAGATTATGGTTCCAGCAGAACCTGGCACAGTCAACGTAATAGGAGCTAGGGGAGCTACTCCTGCTACATGGGCGCACGAGTATAGCCATCAGTTAGAAAAAGACAAAAGCCTCTATAAAAAAGCTAAGTCTAGTGGTAGTATGGATGCTTATTTAGCTTTTACAAAGTTTGGTTCAAAAAACGCACAAGAAGTAGGGCAGCGTGTTTTAGACATAAGAAGTGCTCAAAACATGGATGATGTTTCTACCGCTGTTAATTATATAGCAAAAGAAGAGATTAAAAGCTTAGAGTCACAGATAGATAAAGCTTTTTCAGAAGACGATGTTGAAGAGGCTCGTAGACTCCTTAATAAAAGTAACAGCATTACAGAAAACATTATTAACAACCCTACTGATCAAAGCATAACAGATTATATTAAAACAAGCCTAAGTGACGTTAATACAGAATACGACAAAATAGGCGCGTTTAAGTCTAACTTGTTTAAAAAGATTGTAAGCAGTAAAGACGACAAAGAACAGAAAGCTAAAGCAGCTAAGACATTTAAGGAATCCCTTGACTGATTTAGCAGTTGAGCTGTTACCTTGGCAGCAGGAAGTCTGGGAAGACACTACACGCTTTAAAGTAGTAGCTGCGGGTAGACGTACAGGTAAAAGTAGACTAGCTGCTTGGCGGTTGATCATCAGTGCCTTGTCTGAAAAGAAAGGTCAGGTGTTCTACGTTGCCCCTACACAGGGTCAGGCCAGAGACATTATGTGGCAGTTGCTGCTGGAACTAGGCCATGACGTTATAGCGTCAGCACACGTTAACAACCTACAGATTAAGCTAGTCAATGGCTGCACCATCTCTCTGAAGGGCGCTGACAGACCTGAGACCATGCGTGGTGTTAGCCTGAAGTTCCTGTGTATGGATGAGTACGCAGACATGAAGCCAGAGGTGTGGGAGCAAATACTGAGACCTGCTCTAGCGGATCAGAAGGGTGATGCGTTGTTCATTGGTACGCCTATGGGCCGCAACCACTTCTATGACTTGTACACATACGCTAGTGTGTCTGATGACCCTACGTTCAAGGGCTACCACTTCACTAGCTACGACAACCCACTACTAGACCCTGAAGAGATTGAAGCAGCTAAAGGCTCTATGTCAGCCTTCTCATTCCGTCAGGAGTTTATGGCATCCTTTGAGGCGCACGGTAGTGAACTCTTTAAAGAAGAACATGTTAGATTTAGTGAGGAAGAACCTTCTGATGGTAATTATTACATTGCTGTCGATTTGGCAGGATTTGCAGATGTACAGAAAGTCACTACTAAAACCAAAAGACTTGACCAGACGGCAATTGCTGTGGTTAAAGCGGGCGTCGAAGGCTGGTGGGTTGCTAATATCATACATGGCCGTTGGGGCGTCGAAGAGACTGCCAGACGAATCTTTGAAGCAGTCAGAGACTACCAACCAGTAGCCGTAGGCATTGAGAAAGGTGCGTTAAAGAACGCTGTCCACCCCTACCTGAACGATATAATGAAGAAGAACCAGACATTCTTTAGGGTGGAAGAGCTAACACACGGCAACAAGAAGAAGACAGATAGGATCGTGTGGGCACTACAAGGCCGCCTAGAACACGGTAACTTAACACTGAACAAAGGTAAGTGGAATACTCAGTTCCTAGATGAGTTGTTCCAGTTCCCTAACCAATTAGTCCACGATGACTTGATAGATGCTCTTGCATACATAGACCAGTTAGCTAAGGTCTCTTATGCTTTTGACTACGAGGAAGAGGACTACGAATTCCTAGACAAATACGCAGGCTACTAACTATGGAACTAGAAGGCAACGACAACTTCGCTACAGAGCAGCACCTAGAGAACTGGGTAATTGAAAAGTGTGACTCATGGCGTGACCACTTTGAAGCTAACTACTCACAACGCTTTGAAGAATACTACCGTCTCTGGCGTGGTCAGTGGTCTCCACAGGATCGCACACGAGACACTGAACGCTCTAAGATTATATCTCCTGCGCTACAGCAGGCTGTTGAGTCTTCAGTAGCAGAGCTAGAGGAAGCTACCTTTGGCCGTGGCAAGTGGTTTGACATTAAAGATGACATCTACGACCAAGACCCTAACGACATTGCTTTGCTGCGTAACGCCCTAGAGCAAGACTTTAAAAAGAACATGGTGCGTAAGTCAGTGGCTGAGTGTCTAATCAACGCTGCTGTATTTGGTACAGGCATTGCTGAGATTGTTCTTGAAGAAGAAAAAGAGATGAAGCCTGCTACACAGCCTGTAATGGGTGGTGAGCTTACAGCCGTAGGTGTTAACATACAGGATCGTACATGCGTCAAGCTACGACCTGTGATGCCTCAGAACTTCCTAATTGATCCAGTAGCTACAGACATCCAGTCTGCGCTGGGTTGTGCAGTAGATGAGTTTGTGTCAGCTCACTCAGTAGAGCAGCTACAGGAAAGCGGTGTGTACCGTGACGTACCGTTAGAGTTAGCATCTACAGACTTTGACATTGAACCAGACCAAGAGCTTACTCAGTTTGAAGATGACAAAGTTAGACTAACTAAATACTACGGCCTTGTTCCTCGCCACCTGCTAGACAAGTCAATGAAAGAACCAGACTCAGAAGAAGAAGTTGTAGAGCTTGGTGACGAAGAAGATGATTCCTATTATGTAGAGGCTGTTGTTGTTATTGCTAACGGCGGTGTCTTGCTAAAGGCATCTAAGAACCCTTACATGATGGAAGACCGTCCTGTCGTAGCATTCCCATGGGATGTCGTTCCTAGCCGCTTCTGGGGTCGAGGAGTATGTGAGAAAGGCTACAACAGTCAAAAGGCGTTAGACACAGAACTACGCGCTCGTATCGACGCCCTAGCACTGACTATCCACCCAATGATGGCGATGGACGCTAGTCGTATGCCTCGTGGTGCAAAGCCCTCTATACAGCCCGGTAAGACCATCCTAACCAACGGCAACCCTGCTGAGATTCTACAGCCCTTCAACTTTGGTAATGTTAACCAGATTACCTTTGCACAGGCTCAGGCATTGCAGACTATGGTACAGACAGCTACAGGCGCTATTGACAGTGCGGGTATCTCTGGCTCTATCAACGGCGATGCTACTGCTGCTGGTGTCTCTATGTCACTAGGCGCTATCATCAAACGTCACAAGCGTACACTAATCAACTTCCAAGAAGCATTCCTTATTCCTTTTGTGACTAAGGCAGCTTGGCGTTATATGCAGTTTGAACCTGAGCTGTATCCAGTTGCTGACTACAAGTTCCACACCTCTAGCTCACTAGGTATCATTGCTCGTGAGTACGAAGTAACACAGCTTGTCCAGTTGCTACAAACTATGTCACCAGACACGCCCATGTATCCTAAGCTGGTTATGTCTATCATTGACAACATGAACCTGTCTAACCGTGAAGAGCTTATTGCTACTCTTGAGCAGGCTAACCAGCCTAATCCAGAAGCACAACAGGCCGCACAGCAAGCACAGCAAGCACAGTTGCAGTTCCAGTCGTCACAAACTGCTGCCTTACAAGGACAAGCCGCTGAGTCACAAGCTAGAGCGCAGAAGCTGGCAATGGAAGCTCAAGTTATTCCTCAAGAGCTAGAGATTGATCGTATTAAAGCAGTGACTACTAATCTAAACAAGGGTGATGCAGACGATAAAGAGTTTCAAAAGCGTTTGGAAATCTCTAAGCAACTACTTAAAGAAAGAGAAGTAGCTGTAAAAGAAGGCAATGTTGCTCAACAAGCAGCTCCAGCGCCTGCCCCAGCCCCTGTACCACGGGCACCACAACCACAAGGAATGATGCCTAATGGTCAGCAATAAAGATTTAGAAAACGTAGTAGCTCAAGTAAACGTAAAGTTTGAGGCACTATTTAAGAAGATTGCACAACTTGAGAAACAACTGGAGACTAAGAATGCCAGCAAAAAAACAAGACCCAAGACTAGCTAGGGCTGGAGTTGATAAATTTAATCAACCGAAACGTACCCCTAGTCACCCAAAGAAAAGCCATGTTGTCGTGGCAAAGGAAGGTGACAAAATCAAGACGATTAGGTTTGGAGAACAGGGGGCAAAGACCGCAGGAAAGCCTAAAGCGGGAGAGTCCGAAGCAATGAAGAAGAAACGTGCTAGTTTTAAAGCACGACACGGCAAGAACATTGCCAAAGGTAAGATGTCAGCGGCTTATTGGGCTGACAGAGTTAAGTGGTAATAACAGGAGAATACTATGCCATACGGTAAAGGTACATACGGTAGTCAAGTAGGGCGTCCACCTAAGAAAAAGAAACCGCCTAAGAAGAAGCCAGTTAAGCGATGAAAGGCCAGACACACGGTGGCAAGGGAAGTTCCCAGAGGAAGACAGATCAGAAGAAGTTTGCATCTAACTGGGACGCTATATACAACAAAGCTACACAAAAGTCAAGTAAAAAAACAAATAAAGCTTGACTTTCTTATACTTTTATGCTATAATAACAAGGTAAGACTAACTAAAACAACACTGTCCTAATAGGAGAAACAGTATGATTGATAAAGACCTTGAGCTATATTACCGTAACATTAGAGATATGTTTGCAACAGACGGCTGGAAGCAGCTAATGGAAGACCTTAACTCTAATGCAATGGTTATCAACTCAGTAGAAGCTGCCAAAGACAACGAAGACCTGCACTTCCGTAAAGGCCAACTCGCTGTTATAGCTAACCTACTGAACCTAGAAGCTCAAATCGACGCAGCAGAAGAGCAAGCAATGCAAGAGGAAGACGTAGAAGAAGTTGCCTAATGAGGGCTATCTACGAGTATCGCTGCGAGGACGGACACACGAATGAACGCTACACAGATTCAGAGTGTACTCACATCCCCTGCTTAGACTGCGATAAGATTGCAAGAAGAATTGTAAGTGCTGTGCGAAGTAAGTTAGACCCGCTATCTGGCGATTTTATGGGTGCTACTAGACAGTGGGAAAAGAACAGAGCACAGAAACTACAGCAAGAGCGCAAGGCCAACTCCTAACCAAGGAAGCCCTGCATAATACACCTCCATAATGAGAATACTCACGGAGTTTAATAATGGCAACACTAATAGACGAGCGTCCACCTGAAGACGTTGAAACTGAACAAGAAGAAGAAGTAACTCAACTTCAAGAGGAACCTCAAGTAGAGGAGACTCCTCAAGAAGAAGATGAAATCCCTGAGAAGTATCAAGGGAAGTCTACCGCAGAGATAGTACGGATGCACCAAGAAGCTGAGAAGCTTTTAGGTCGTCAAAGCTCAGAGGTAGGGGAACTTCGGTCAGTAGTAGACAACTACATACAGACACAACTCGACACCAATACCCCAGCAACCCAAGAACCTGAAGAAGATATAGACTTTTTCTCTGATCCCGACAAGGCAGTCGAGAGAGCTATTAAGAATCATCCTTCAATCAAAGCTGCTGAAGCACAAACTCAGCAGTACAAGCAGCAAACAGCGCAGTCTCACTTGCAACAACGTCATCCTGACATGCAAGAGATTCTACAAGATGGTAAGTTTGTTGAGTGGATTAAGGGATCAAAGATTCGTACACAGCTCTTTGCACAGGCAGACACGCAGTACGATTACGAAGCTGCTGATGAACTCTTCACTACGTGGAAAGAACGTCAACAGGTAGTAGGACAGACTGTAGCTAATGAGAAGGCTAGTCGCAAAACCGCAGTTAAAAACGCCTCAGCAGGCAATGCTAAAGGTAGCGGTGAAGCAGCAAGTCGTAAAGTTTATAGACGCTCAGACATTATTAAACTAATGCAGACCGACCCTGATAGGTATTTGTCTTTGTCTGACGAGATCATGCAAGCATACCAAGAAGGGAGAGTCAGAAACTAAATCTCTTTAAGGAAGTATTATCATGGCTACATCAGTATATCCCAATATGGGCGGAGCAGTAGACAACACTAGCGCCGCTAAGTTTATCCCAGAAATCTGGAGTGACGAAGTAATTGCTGCGTACAAGAGCAATCTTGTAATGGCTAATCTCATCAAGAAGATGAGCATGACTGGCAAGAAAGGTGATACCATTCACGTTCCTAAGCCTACTCGTGGTTCAGCTCACGCTAAAGTTGCAGAGACTGCCGTAACTATCCAGAACTCTGTTGAGTCAGAAGTCCTGATCAACATCAACAAGCACTTTGAGTTCTCTCGTCTGATTGAAGACATCACCGAAGTACAGGCTCTCGCTTCACTGCGTCAGTTCTACACAGGTGACGCTGGCTACGGTCTGGCAAAGCAGGTTGACAATGATCTGTTTGCTCTGGCTAAGTCTTTCGGCGATGGCGATGGTTCTAGCTACGTTAACTCTGGTTCTTTCCAGATCAACACTACCTCTGGCGCTCTTGAAGCATTTGACGCTGACGGTGCTGCTGACATTGGTGCATTCTCTGACGCTGCGTTCCGTGCGCTGATTCAGAAGATGGACGATGCAGACGTTCCTATGGACGGTCGTAGCTTCGTTGTACCACCCTCACTGCGTAACGCTATCATGGGTATTGATCGCTACACTTCTACTGACTTTGTTAATGGCAAAGGCGTAGAGACTGGCAAGATTGGTAACCTGTACGGCGTTGACGTATATGTTTCTACTAACGTACCTGTCATTGACACTACTGGTGGTGCTTCCATCCGTGGCGCTCAGCTGATCCACAAGGACACCAACGTTCTTGCAGAGCAGCAGGCTGTACGTTCTCAGACTCAGTACAAGCAGGAATTCCTAGGAACCCTGTACACTGCTGATACGCTTTACGGTTGTCAAGTAATGCGTCCAGAAGCAGGCTTCACCCTAGCTGTAGTATAAGCTAAACTGGGGGATTCTTCGGAGTCCCCCTTTCTTTATTCTCCCTTTCTTTTGTTTTCGTAGGAGCTACAATGGCTATATTTAGAGGTGACGGTGGTGCTGGTGATTCCAATACGGATGCCACCATATCTGCTGTTACAGCCCAAGCTGACATAGCTACTACGAAAGCAAGTGATGCAGCCGCTAGTGCAGTAGATGCGGCTAACTCTGCTACAACAGCTACAACTAAAGCTGCTGAAGCAAGCACATCTGCTACTAATGCAGCTAACAGCGCCACAGGTGTTGCAGCCTACGCAACAGCAGCAGAGAACTCAGCAACTGCCGCAGCATCTTCAGAGACTAACGCAGCCACTAGTGCTACAGGTGCTGCTACTAGTGCTACAGCAGCCAGTGCCTCTGAGACAGCCTCAGGAGCCTCTGAGACGGCTTCCGCTGCTAGTGCTACCACTGCTACTACTAAAGCCTCAGAAGCCGCTACAAGCGCAACCAGTGCGTCTAACAGTGCTTCTACGGCAACGACTAAAGCATCAGAGGCTTCGACTAGCGCCAGCAATGCCTCAACCTCCGAAAGCAATGCTGCTACATCGGCCTCTAATGCTTCCTCTTCAGCCACGGCTGCTTCTAGTTCCGCTACGGCAGCGTCTGGTTCAGCAAGTGGTGCAGCTACTTCAGCTACCAATGCAGCAGCTAGTGCTACAGCGGCAGCAGCTTCAGAGTCCTCTGTATCTGCGGATGCCAGTGCAGCGGCTACATCAGCCACTAACGCTGCCACTAGTGCTACCACAGCCACTACAAAGGCTAGTGAAGCAGCTACGTCAGAGACTAACGCAGCAGCCAGTGCAGCTACGGCTACTACCAAGGCCAGCGAAGCAGCGACTAGTGCTACTAATGCTGCAACCTCAGCTACTAGTGCAGCCTCTAGCGCCACTACAGCAACGACTAAGGCTGCTGAAGCAGTAACCTCTGCAAGCAATGCAGCAACCTCTGCAAGCACTGCAACTACTAAGGCAGCAGAGGCAAGCACCAGCGCAACCAATGCAGCCACTAGCGAGACTAATGCAGCATCAAGCGCCACAGCAGCAGCAGGATCAGCTACAACCGCTACCACTAAGGCTAGTGAGGCAGCTACAAGTGCTTCTAACGCTGCTACAAGCGCGTCTACAGCCTCTACACAGGCAAGCAATGCAGCGGCCAGTGCTAGTGCAGCATCGACCTCAGAGACCAATGCAGCCAGCTCAGAGACCGCAGCAGCGTCTTCAGCTACAGGAGCAGCGAGTAGCGCCACAGCAGCAGCAAGCAGTGCAACCTCAGCAGCAGCTAGTGCTACAGCAGCGGCAGCGGAGTTGTCTACAGCAGCTCTGAAGGCTAACAACTTATCTGACTTGGCTAGTGCATCTACTGCTAGAACTAACTTAGGTCTAGGTACTGCTGCTACTACAGCGGCTACGGACTATGCTACAGCGGCACAGGGTGCAAAGGCTGACACAGCTTTACAATCTAACTCAACACTTAATGCAGACAACATGACTACTGGTACGCTGAACGGCGGCACATACTAAGGGTATATAACTATGGCAACAAAAATTGTAACAAAGAACAGCTCTACTGCTTCTGCCGTTCCAACAGCAAGTGATCTTGTACAGGGTGAACTGGCAGTCAACGTAGCTGACAAACGACTATTTACTGAAGACAACGCAGGTGCTATTGTAGAGCTGGGTACTAACCCTAGTGCACTAACGGTCACAGGCGAAATCACAGCGAACGGCGGCATTGCATTGGGCGACAATGACAACGCTACGTTTGGTGCTGGTGATGATTTGGCTATTTACCATAACGGAGCAGATAGTTGGATTGCTAATAGCACTGGTAATCTCAATATGCAGGTTACTGAAAACGCATTTTTCCAAATATTAGACCCTGGTAGTAATAAACTGTTTAGGGCTAATGATGATGGTGATGTTGAACTTTATCACAACGGCAATGAGAAACTAGCCACCACCTCCACAGGCATAGACGTTACTGGCAAAATCACCGTTGATTCGCTAGGTAGTATTGGGGTTGTAGCTACTGACAGGCTTTACATGGCTACAAGCGATGGGCTTGGCATTCAGCTCGATAAAGACAATAACAGAATTGTTCCTGTTGGCGCTGACGGTTCTACATATAACAATAATGTTAGTTTAGGCTCATCAGGTTTAGAGTTTAAAAACTTGTTTTTGTCTGGCACAGCCACGATGGGTGGGCTTACTGTTGGAACAAGCGGAACAAATGCTGAAGCGTATTTCAATAACGGAGTAAAAACATATCGTTTATTAAACAGGTCAAGCGATAATGCTTTTTCAATTTTTGATGATTCATCGTCTGCGTTTCGACTCTCAGTATCGACAGGCGGAGACATCAGCTTCTACGAGGACACAGGCACAACGGCTAAGTTGTTCTGGGATGCGTCTGCGGAGTCTTTGGGTATTGGTACTAGTTCGCCTACTACAACCTTAACAGTTACAGGTAGCGGCGCTAACGGTATTGAGTTAGACAGGAACTTGGCTGCTGCTGCTCAGAGCGCTAGGTTGTTCTTTGACTCCAGCGCAGGCGGGACAGCTATTGTAAACTACGATGGAGACACTGTATTTACAACGGGCGCTACGGCTGGCAGTGCTTCTGGCACAGAACGCCTCCGCATAGACTCATCAGGGAATGTGGGTATTGGTACTAGCTCGCCTAGTAGAAATTTAACTGTTCATGGAGGTGCAGGCAATTCCATTTTTGCACTACAAAATGATAGTACAGGAGCAGCCGGAGGAGATGGCTTTCAAATACAATTAGTAGGAAACGATATTTACCAATATAACTATGATAATGGTTTTATGGTTTTCGGCACCAACAACGCAGAACGCATGCGCATAGACTCATCAGGCAACCTGTTGGTGGGTAAGTCAACCACTGCCTTCGGCACTGTGGGTATTAGACTAGAAGGTGCAAACGGTAAGATTGAGTCCACAAGAAACAATAATGTTGTAATGGATTTAAACCGACTTACAACTAACGGCACTATTGCTAACTTTAGCAAAGACGGCACAGCCGTAGGTAGTATTGGTAGTGGTGTAGGCGATTCATCAGCCTCAACCCTTTACATAGCAGACGCAGGAAACGTAGGCATACGCTTTGACCAAGCATCTACAGATGACATTCAGCCGTGTAATTCTAGTGGTGCTGATAGAGATAATGCCATTAATTTAGGGGCTTCTGACAACCGCTTCAAAGACCTCTACCTATCAGGCGCTGCTAGTATGACTGGTTTGGAGCCGGGCATTGTGACTATTGGAACTAGCTCTTATTTTATAGGTAATGCAACAAACGGTTACAGGTTTAACAACGCCGCTGATACCACAAATCTAATGATCCTCAAAGATGATGGCAACCTGTTGGTGGGTACTACTGATTCGTCCCCTCACAATAACACTAGCGGCAATGGCGTTGCTCTTAGTGCTGGGTCAGGAGTTGAAGTTGCCGTAGCTGACGGCGAGACGTTGTATCTTAACCGAATGGGGTCAAACGGCAGAATCGTTAATTTTAGAAAGGCAGGGGCATTTGTGGCAGGAATAGATGTCACCACTACGGCAGTTGCTTACAACACATCCTCCGACCAACGCCTCAAGGAAAACATTGCAGACGCTGATGACGCAGGTAGCAAGATAGACGCTATCCAAGTACGCAAGTACGACTGGAAAGCTGACGGCTCACACCAAGACTACGGCATGATTGCTCAGGAGTTACTTGAGGTTGCACCTGAAGCTGTATCAGTCCCAGAAGACTCAGAAGAGATGATGGGTGTGGACTACAGCAAGCTAGTCCCAATGTTAATCAAAGAAATACAATCACTACGCAACCGCGTTGCACAATTAGAGGAATAAAATCATGGCAGTAACTTGGACAATCTCAACACTAGAACGTAACTCATCAGACGATGGCGTTATTGTTGCACACTGGCAAGCATCAGACAGCGAAGTAGTAGGTACTGGTGACGACGCAGTAACACACTCAGGCAGCAGCTATGGCACTTGTGGCTTTACTCCTGACAGCTCTGCTGACGGCTACACAGCCTATGCAGACATTACAGAAGCTCAGGCTATTGGCTGGGTGAAGGACAGCATGGGCGAGGAAGCAGTCACTGGCGTAGAAGATTTTATCGCTGCACAGATTGCAGACAGCAAAGCTCCTGCGTTAGCTACTGGAACTCCTTGGTAATGATTGCAGAAATCTCCGCAGTTGTAGGTATCCTTAAGGCTCTTAACGATGGCATTGCTACCGTTAAAGAGTCTGGGGATCACTTGTCAGGTCTGTCGGGATTGTTTACTAGCCTCACTGACAGCAAGGTAGCTGTAGAGAGCATTGAAGAGGCTACTAAGGCAGGCGATCATGTACTAACACAGGAAGAGGCTCTGGAGCTTGCATGGGCTAAGAACGCCATACGAGAGCAGGAGAAGGAGCTGAAGAAGATAACGCCTAAGCAGGTCTGGCGTGACATGCTGATGATCCAGAACAAGTCTTTGCTAGATCACAAGCACAAGCTGGAAAAGATACGGCTGGCTAAACTCAAGAAGCAACGTCAGATAGGTGACGCAGTTAAGAATGTGCTGGTCACTATCGCGGTGCTAACTATATTTGGCGGCAGTTACTACATGATTATTGGAGGATTCTAGTGGAATATTTACTCGATTTATATGTGCTTGTAACGTCACTGGTTACAATAGCCAGCGTAGTGTGCAATTACACTGAAACACCGAAAGACGATGAATTTGTTGCAAAAGCCTACAAGGTTTTGGAGCAGTTCGCATTCCTTGGCAATAAAGCCAAACAATAACTGAAAGGAGATATAGACATGGGCGAGAAAAAAACAACTCCCATCGTAGTAAATGATGTTGAATACATTTTTGAAGACATGACTGAGCAGCAGCAGGTGATGGTAAATCACTGCAATGATCTAGACAGAAAGATCAGGTCCACTCAGTTTAACCTTGATCAACTTTCAGTAGGCAAAGACGCATTTATCAACATGCTAGTTGCTGACCTGGACAAAGAAGAGCCAGGAGAGTAATTAGACATGCCAACGGTTAAAGAAGCCATCCAGCGTTTAGACGCTCACGAACGTGAATGCCTGGCTCGATACAAAAACATCGAGAAGCAACTGGACGCTGGAACCAAGCGCTTTGATGATATAGATAAGCGCCTGTGGTTTCTTTACCCGCTGGTCATTGCATCACCTTTGCTTGAAAGGCTTATTCAGTGAGTATATTTACGGCGTTAATCGGCCCGGTTGCTGATATTGGCAAGACGTTCCTGGCCAATAAGGCTGCGGAAAAGCAGGCCAAGCATGACGCCATGAGCCGCGAGGAGACCCTGCGCGACATGCCCCGCCTCAACACGAACCACAACGTGGCGGGCAAGGAAGGCAAGTACGAGCCG
>UPTG01000969.1_pt1 | contig 22023 bp, 20 predicted proteins | sample 2160121 | NCBI WGS metagenome assembly UPTG01 (sample SAMN06266255, study PRJEB28933) | marine metagenome | isolation source: Columbia River Estuary | place: USA:Columbia River Estuary, USA | collected 2014-07-27
TGCTTCTAAGTTTGTGAAGGGAGACGCAATTGCCGGCATATTGATTTTAGCAATTAATGTGATTGGTGGCCTGATAATTGGAATTGCTCAACACGACTTGAACGTTACTCAAGCAGCCGAATTTTACATTCTGCTTTCAATTGGAGACGGACTGGTAGCACAAATTCCGTCATTGTTACTTTCGATAGCGACAGCAATTATAGTTACACGTGTGTCGTCTTCAGAAAACATGTCTGAGCATATAACCCGACAAGTAAATCTTTCTGCAGCTTGGCTGCCAACTTCTTTGGTAATGCTGGCACTGGGTCTAGTGCCCGGTATGCCAAACCTACTTTTTATTGGCTTTGCGGTAATAACTGGTTTTCTTGCTTGGAACTCGCGGAGGACGGAAGTTTCGACAATGTTTAATGATGCTATCACGACAGAAACTGAAGAGACAGAAGAAGAGGTGGATTTTGGGTTAGTAGATGTGAAAGATGCGTCGAAGATCTCCGTTAACATTGGTTATGCTCTCGTACCGCTAGTGGACGAAGGTAAAGTAGACAATCTAGTCCCAAAGGTTACACGCTTGAGAAAAGAAATTTCTAAGGCACTAGGTTTTATCATTCCAGGAGTACGAATTCGCGATGACTTGAATTTAGAAGCGTCTCAGTACCAAATAAAAATTGGTCAAAAAATTGTAGCTGATGATATTGTTTATTCTGATAAAAAATTAGCTATAGCTGGAGATAACACTAAATTAGAGCTCTCTGGCCTGAAGGTAAAGGAGCCAGCTTTTGGAGTTGATGCATATTGGATTGATAAAGAGCTTCAGGCTGACGCTGAGGCGAAAGGTTATGTGATCGTTGAGCCTGATGATGTTTTAACAACGCACCTGAGCCAAATCATTAATGCTTATGCATCTGACTTGTTGGGTCAGGAGGAAGTTCAAGAATTGCTAGATAATTTGCAACTTTCATATCCTAATTTAGTCGACACTGTAGTTCCAAAAGTTATGCCCCTTAATCAGGTTACGGCAGTCATGAAGTGCATACTTGAAGAGGGGGTTCCAATATCTGATTTGAGGCTGATCCTTGAAAGCATAAGTTCTATGAATGTCCAGAAAATGGATAGCGATGATGTCGCTGAACGCATTCGACCCAAGTTGGTGCCTCTATTAATTCAAAAATTGATAAAATTTAAGGATACTGTTCCTTTAATTACATTTTCTCCTGAACTGGAGCAAATGATTTTGACCACTGTTAGACAAAACCCTGATGAGAAAATGCTTCTGATTGAAGGAACTCTTGCTAAAAAAATACTTTCGAACCTTAATGAGGCCTCTGAAGAGTTTAACAAGGAGGGAAAGCCAGTGTTTCTTATTGTTGCGCCGCAAATCAGAAAACACGTTGCAAAGTTTGTGAGATCGCAGCTTCCCTCAGTCAATGTTTTAAGCTTTTTGGAGCTTCCAGAAGATCGAAGTGTTGAAATAGCGTTCACAGTCGGAGGTTTCGATGCAATTGAATAAGCTAATGATTATGAAATTGGAGTTTGTTACATGCCAGAACTGAAATTTAAAGCTGTGGATACTTCACTTGCAATGGAAGAAGTGCAGAGGAAGCTTGGTCCAGATGCTCTCATTTTGTCTACGGAGCGCCGTGATGGGATGATCGAAATAGTGGCTACCAATGAGCCTGAACAAGTAGAGGCTGCTAATTTAAAAGCAAAAGAAAAACTTAAAGTACGGCGTGAAAGTGGGCTGATAGAAAAGTCAAAATCTAATAATAGTTTCCATAAATTTCCGGAAATTATTGAAGCTGAAAAAGCTAAATACGACGATAATCTAGACATCCAGCACACGGATTTTTCTGAAGGTCAAGATCAAGACCGTTTGGCCTTGGCTTCTAAAGCGTTTGGAAAATCGGATCTCATACCGGCAATTAGCAGAATAACAAACGAACTCCAGTTGTTAATTGATGGAGCGATGTCTCTAACTGCTGTAGAGGATCACTCTCCATCCGTTAATCTAAGGATGAAAATGCTCGGTTTTAGTAATAAGACCGTTAACAATTTATTGAAATCTACTGAATCTGATGCTGATCTAGATAATGCAATAAAACAATTCACTAGAAATATTGTACGAGGCAAGAGCAAGGATTTTGATACCAGTCAAATTGTGTTAGTTTGCGGTGACGAGCGATCTGGTAAAACTGTACTATCTAAAAAATTGTCTAAGTTTCTGCCAACTAATGTGGACGGCCAAATTAATAGCGTCATCTCAGATAGCCTTTCGGGCAACTTGAGCTCATTATTTCAATCTAACGCAGATGCAAACATCACTTCATTGTTTAGAAAAAGACAAGATACAAATTTAAATGATGGTAGATTAATAGTGGACTATGAGGGTCCTATGGATGTTTTGAATTCGGTCTTGATGAAGTTAAACAATATAGAACAAAAGCCGACGGTCAGCGTCATTTATGCCCTTGAAGTGGGTAAGAGTTATAATGCCATACAAAAATTGCTAGAAATTTCACAAATACCCAATTTAAGTATTGCACTCACAAAGATGGATTTACTTGAGGTTTCAGTTGCTGAGTTGTCTGCAATATTTGATTTAGGCTTAAAAATTCAATTTTTCTCAGGATTAAAGGTTTTAGAAGATGGGCTCGATTTTGCAAAAATTTCTGTAGTGCAGGATTTTCTATTAAATGTGGCCAAACAGGAAGGTCTTTAATTCAATGGTTAAATCATTAGCCTTTGTGAGTGGAAAGGGAGGAGTCGGAAAGACATCTCTGGCGGTAAATTCGGCAATAAATTTGGCCTTAATGGGTTTTAAAGTGGCTATTTTAGATACTGATTTTGGGTTATCTAACGCCAATATCATGATGGGTGTAAAAACGGAAAATACTATTTCTGAATTCTTATCAGGCAGCTGTATGTTTGAAGATGTAATATACAACTCACATGGTGGCGTTAAACTCATACCAGGAGGCTCAGGAACGCTTGATACCTTAAACCTAGATACACAGCAGCGTTGGAAGATAATTCGATCACTCGATGTATTGGAAAATCAACTTGATTATTTAATTGTGGATACACCTGCGGGTGCATCAGACTCTAGTGTTGATTTTGCCTCAGCAGTAGACAACGTGGTGATAACTTTAGTGGGTGAACCTACTAGCTTTATGGACGCCTATGCGTTTCTCAAAGCTTTGCATATCGAGAAAGGTGTCAATAACTTTTCGATAATTGTTAATATGGCAAAAAATGATACCTCCGCATATAAAGATTTTAAAAGTTTTGAAAAAATAGTTCTTAAGTTTTTTCCGGTGCAATTGACTTTCATTGGTTGGATGCCGGGGTCCAACGATGTTGTCCAGTCCATTATAGCTCGGAAGCCATTTATACTCGATAAAAATTCAAAAAAACATGTTGGAAAATGTTTGGACGTCATTACTGGTAACCTTCAAAAAATACCGTTAGCAAAAAAGCCTGGCATTCATTTTTTTAGTGTAGAATCCGGGTAATTAAAATGGTGAACCCATATAACATAAAATTACCGGTCGATCGTTTGATTGAAAAAAATACTGGTCTAGTGAAAAAGTATGCATACTTTTATGCGGGTCGAGTTCAAAAGGCTGCCGAAGTAGAGGACCTTTTGCAGGTGGGAATGATAGGTTTAATAGAGGCTGCTCATAATTATGAGAATAGAGAGGGCTCAGCTTTTGAATCTTATGCGCGGATGCGAATAAAAGGCTCGATAGTAGATTATCTGCGCAAGATATCTAACCTTTGCCGGACTACAGTTAAGCAAAAACAGAACACGGATAAAGCAAAACGGTTGCTGGAATTAAAGCTTGGCCGGCTGCCTTATGCCGAAGAAGTGGCAGAAGAGCTAAAAATTACACCTGCAGAGTTGTCACGTTGGGAACATAATTTTGCAGCAAACCAAAATCAGAGCATTGACGAGGTAACGGAATTATACGGCGATTTTATCTTTTCTGCGGAGCCAAATGTTGAAGATAAAATATTTAACGGGGAACTTAAGCAATATTTACGACAAGCGATCAGTCACTTAAATCAACAGCAAATTTTAGTGATAGAGCTCTACTATGTGAAAGAGTTAAACGTTTATGAAATTGCAGAAATACTTTCTGTTAGTACGGGTCGTGTTTCGCAGATAAAATCTGCGGCAATAGCAGTACTGCGTGAAAAAATTGAACTGGAACTGGTGTAATGGCTGTTCTTCCGCTTGTCCCAATTTTTGAGGAGTTACGATTAACGGTCACAAGCGCAGAAATAGTTTTATTAAGTTTGAAGCATGACACGGAAATAACATTTTCATGTGAAATTTCCTCATTACCCACACATAACTGTAATATGATTTTTAGGAAATCAGAACTAACCAACGTTGTGAGTGGTCAAATATATTTCCGCTCCAATCGACCTTTGGTAACGGCTGAAATGCTTTTGAATGTTGAGAATTTTAGAAAATTAGAGGAGATATGTAGTAACGGTGAACCTGTTAGGCCGCTAACTCTATATTTAAAAATTGCAAAAAGTAGAGAAATTAAGAATGGGGAGGTAATCATAAAAAATATTGATTTCACTCTAGATATCATTGATCTGTCGTGGCGACGGCCATTGTTTTAGTTACATTTTGAAGCTTTTTAAAGAACACTTGTAGACTAATTTTTCACCATTACGCGTTTCGATTGCAGTTAACTTGCTTAAATTAAGTTTATATTTTGAGAATTGTTGCTCAAAATATAATTTATCGTCCTGTAAATTTGTTATGGCGAAGGAAGTTTCTACTTCATCATTCTTTTGAAAATTAACCACCATATCGGTTTTCAATTCTGTATAAGTAAGCTTGAAGCTTTTCTCCCCATTTGTGCAACTGATCAGATTACTTTCAAATCGCGTATTTTGCGTCATAAAAAACAATACGATCACAAGGCCTAAAAGGACCGAGGCTATTAAAATGATGTCTTTACGTATCATTCAAGATACTTTGCTTTTTTATCCAGGACCAATTTTTCAGCATCATCTTTTTTCACCGAAACCACCATGTCTTTTATTAATTTAACACCATTTAAAGTTGTTGTTTTGGTTACTGTCACCTGCACATCACCATCACCATCACCATCACCATCACCATCACCATCATCATCGTCATCGTCAAACAGCCCACTGAGGCCGCTGGTGCTGGTGTCATCATCGTCAGTGTCTGAAAAGATATTCGTATTTTCTAATTCATTGAGCGCGTAAACGAATGGTTCATGCATCATTGCATAAACTTTATTTCTAATAATCCAGCTTTTGGCAGATAGTAATGCCAGACGAGTGGCATTATTTTTTTCGCTCAGCAAAGAATTTTTAACCTCATCGAGAGCTTGATCAAAGGAGTAGTCTCCAAATTCAATTAAAATTGCGTTTCTTGCCTGTAACATTTCTAAAGAGAGTGATTTGTCGTTTTCTGCAGTCATCGTAGATCTCCGCCAATTAGTTGGCACACTCCTTGCAACATTCACACCAAATGTAACATTGCAAGTGATGATAGTAAAATGAAGTCGATAGCAAATCATGTACAGACCCATGCGGATGCCCTGAACCTGCGCGCTAAGCGAAATGAAATTTTGGCATCCAATATTGTAAATTCTGCGACCCCCAATTTCAAAGCGCGAGACATCGATTTCAATCAAGCGATGCAGGCTCGAATGGATGTTGGCCCTGTTAATGTCTCCAATGAGCGCCATTTTAAATTTTACAGTGGTACCGGAGATGAGGGGGCTCAATTTCGACAGTCGGTAAACCCATCAATGGACGGAAACACTGTAGAGCTGCATGTTGAACAAATGCAGTTTTCTGAAAATGTGATGCGATATCAGACTTCTTTAGAGTTTCTAAATAGAAAATTCAGTGGCTTAATGTCAGCCATTAAAGGTGAATAGATTGTCCGATATTAAGAATATTTTTGACATTGCCAGTAGAGGCATGTCCGCCCAAATGACACGGCTTAATACGGTCGCGAGCAACCTGGCTAATGCGCGAACTGTAGCTTCGTCGGATGCGGAAGCCTACAAGGCCGTAAAGGCGGTGTTCAAAACAGTCTATGCAGATGACATCCAAAAAACGGGTGTGGCCTCCGTGGACGTAGATGAAATCATTACCGTCGATCGACCTGCTGAAAAATCATATCAACCAGGGCATCCAAAGGCCGACAAAGATGGGTTCATATACACTGCAGCAGTGAATGTAGATGAGGAATTAGTAGAGATGCTAGAGGCGTCTCGTCAGTACGAAAATAACGTAGAAATGGTCACCACTTTGCGTGGCTTAATGATGCGAACTATTAGCATGGGTAAGTGAGGTTAGAAACATTATGTCGTCAATTGATCCGTCTGCAGCTCAAACTGCACTCTTTGAAAAATTGGGAATTTCAAAAAACACAGAAGCTAAACAAGGTGGCTCTGATACCTTAGGGCAGTCGGATTTTTTAAAGCTGATGACCACTCAGTTGCAAAATCAGGATCCGTTTGCGCCAATGGATAACGGAGATTTTATTGCTCAAATGGCACAATTTTCTACCGTTACTGGTATCAGCGAAGTTAATGCGTCGTTGGGAAAGCTAGTAGAAAAATTTGATCAAGGACGCATTGCAACCGCCGCAAATCTATTAGGGCATTCTGTTCTCGTTCCGGGCAATGTATCTAGGCCGGATGATAACGGAGAGTTGCATGGAGTATTAGACTTACCTCAGGCAACGAGCATGGCAAAAGTAGTAATAAGTGATGCGGACACTGGAGAAGAGCTCAATGTGATGGACTTAGGTCCACAGGCTGCTGGTCTAGTTGGGTTTTCGTGGAGCAATATTCCCGAAGACGTTCGAAATTCCAATCGCCGCATACAAATCAATGCCACTATTAATTTTGGAGATGGCCCACAGGAACTAAACCCATCTGTATATGCGCGCGTATTGTCTGCCTCTATTGGGTCTGGAGACGCTGAAAGTGTTCTTATCGATGTACAGGATTTTGGTGAGATGGACGTTAGCACGGCCGTCAACTTTAGATAACCTTTCAGCCGTGTAGTAGCTTTCTCCAAAAATAACAAAGTAGTTAAATTTGGCACATATATTGCATCTAATAACCAACAACAATTGAACTAAGTTTCTGCAAGGAGTGACTTGATGTCGTTTTATACCGCACTTACCGGCCTCAAAGGCGCACAGACTGATATTTCCACAACGTCTAATAATATCGCAAACGTTGGCTCGAATGGCTTCAAGAAGAGCCGAGCTGAATTTGGGGATATTTATGGGTCTACTCCACTACAGGCTAAATCGGTTGGTGTTGGTACGATGACAAAGTCGATCACCCAACAGTTTTCGCAGGGCAACTTGGCGACTTCTTCTAATACGCTGGACATGGCAATTTCTGGGCAGGGGTTTTTTGCTCTGCAGGCGGGTGGAAATGCATCGCAGACCGTTTACACGAGAAATGGTGCTTTTAATGTCGATGACAGTGGGTACATTGTTGATAGCAACGGGCAATTTCTTTTGGGATATCCTGTGGATAATGATGGCTCTGTTTCTGATAAAACCTTGCAGGGTGCCAATAAACTTAAACTTGATGCCGCCTACGGAGATCCAAAAGAAACTACTAGCATTGAAATGGGCGTCAATTTATCCTCTGACAGTCCAGTTATTGCTGCAGACACTATTTTCGATCCCGATGACGCAGACACCTATTCAGCCACCTCCGCAGTGACCATATTTGATAACGCTGGAAACCCTCAGTCGGCGACGGTTTTCTACATCAAGACACAAGACCCAACTGTAGACGATCCTACTTTTAAATATGATACAAAACTGTTCGTGGATGGCTTGCCTATAACCCCGACATTAACGCGTGCAGTAAATCCACAGGAAAGTGCTCTTTTTATAGATAAATTTGGTAACCAGACGACTGTTCCTCAAGATCCAGCTTATATTCTGGAGGGTAAGGGTTTTCCCCTCTATAAATTAGATGATTTAGGTCCTGCGATTGAATCAACCCCGGCAAATTTGAAGGGGTTAGGAATTGAGACGTTTTTGGGGCAAGGTAAGACTGTTACAATTACTACTGACCCGTTGAAATTTAAATCAACAATGGAGTATCAAGCTCTCCAAGGCGAGGAAAATCCGGTTCCAGGTACGTTTTGGGGCAAAGATTTTCTACTGGTCGATGTGGACAATAGTGGACCGGTTTCTATTGATGTACCTCCAGGTACTTACAACGGAACGCAGCTGGCTGAGGCGGTCGAAGTTGCCATGCGCTCAGCCTTTGGTGATGATAAAAAAGTTCAGTTGACCGCAGGAGTTGATAACACCTTCAGCATCGATCTCAAGGCTACGTCTGGAGATGGTTTATCATCTGGTCTGACCACTGGCCCTATTACTGTAGATCTTCATGGAGCTTCGATAGTTGCAACTGCAAATGAAGCCATAGCCGGATTGGAAATGAACACCTTCCTTTCTCACGCTCAGGTGAAGATTACTGAAGCAATGAATACCTACGTTCAAGGCGCATCACCTGCTGATCCAGATGGGGTTAACGCCACAAATGTTGCAGCACTGGGTGTTGATGGACGGTTGTTTAAAAAACTGGTAGCGGGTTCGACGGTTCCCTTGAACGCAATTCCTACTGGAAATGATATTATCACAATAACACATAAAGAGGGTGATGTAGTTGGTGGTCCGACAAATCCGCAGACAAGCACTGATCGCTATGTTGCATATTCTAATACCGACAATAAACCTGCCGTTAAAGCTTACGACCTCAAGGCTACCATGAACCAAACTGCTGGTAACTATGGAGTAACCAATGGAGTGCCTTTTATAAGCGTGCCCAAAGCAGATTTTTCTACCACCCCAGAAACTGTGCGTTTCATGCAATTTGATGGTGGTGATAACACTAAAGTAGATACTGCGTTCACAACATTTTTTGGCACTAAAGACATCGCTGTTTCAAATGTAGTTCAAGACCCTGCTGTTCCTTTAAATTATCGGGTTTCACTTACATTTGATATGGGAACAAACGTGGCCTTACCTGTTCTGGGAGGTAATGAAATGCCCATAACGGTCTTGGCAAAACCATCTGATCACATCGAAGCTTATTTTGAAGGTACTGAAGGTTTAGTGGCGGGAGTGGATGAGGCTTCCTATACAGGCAAAATTGTTTTTCAAGAAATTGGCGACTCTGCAAAGAGGTTTGCGGCCCATGATACAACAGATAATACCGCCACGGCCTTAGCTGTTAGTGGAACCAATCTTGCGTCTGGTGCTCTTATAGCTACCTTAGGACTTCCTGGTGCAGTTCAATCAACAAACTGGGTTGATGAGCGTAATCCGTCAGTAAAAATTGCTTATGATGCTAAAGAGCAAAGGCTAACGTTTGATACGGTGAACTCAGCACTTGGTCTAGGTACAGGCATCGGTAAAACGTCTTTTACAGTTTATAGCCCTAAGCTCGACAGTGGTACCAATGGAATTGGAATTCCAGCATTTGGTTCGAATAAAGATATCAGCTTAGCGTCTGATGACAAAAGTCTTGGCAATGCGTTCTTAAATGATGGCCCAGAACTGCAAATTGCGAACAAACGCTATGGGATGGAAGTCGAATTCGATACCGTAAACTATTTATTTAGTGTATCCAGCGGCACAACTGGCGAGACACTGGCGGCAAATAGCGCGCTGGGTGTTGAGGAAAACCAAGCTGCTTCGAGCATTAGTGTGGGCCGTTATAAGCTTACTGATCTTGGTGGTGTGGATCCTGTTGATGATGCGGAGTACGCGTTCAATAAAATCGGTAACGGTCAGAACCAAATATTGGGGTTTCCACGCGAAGGTATAGTTGGCTTTACTGCGGCAACCGGTCTTGCGTCAAAACCTGCAGTAGCGACTGGCATCGAGGGGCTCATTGATATGAACAATGCTTTCTCGATAACATCTATTGGTGGTGAAAACAGCTTCAATGTTGTGGTGGATGGTGTGAGTGCTTTTATTAAAGTTCCTGAGGGAAATTATACGGGAACCACGCTGGCTATTGCGCTAGAAAATAGAATTAATCAGATGCAGCACCCTGTCACAGGAATACCGATTGGTGGGGTAGATGTTGTTTACGACACTACAAATAATAATCTCTCATTCACCACTGGTTCGACAGGTGATAGCTCAACTATCAAGGTTGATGGAGCCCAGCGTTTTGGTCTCAAAGATATTCCTTTGGGGATTGGAGAGACCGCTTTAGTTCGGACGCCTGTACAGGCAACTGATGAATTGGGTCGCCCACTTTATGTTTCTCCGACTGGAGAAATTACAAGTAAATTCGATGATTTCGCTGATAACATTGTGGAAGATTTTTATCCTCTTTATCTCGATGATGGTGAGCTGACCTTTAATAAGGCTGGCGAGTTAACAAGTCCAATTACCAAAATAAGCTATGATGGCTTGCCAAATGCGGCGCTAACCGTCGATTTTTCTAAGGCCACTCAATACGCGCAACCCTTTTCGGCCACAGATGTATCTCAAGATGGCTTCGCTTCTGGTCGTTTGACAAACTTAGAAATTGATAATTATGGAAATGTAAAAGCTGGTTATTCGAATGGGTCTAATGTTACTTTAGGTAAGATTATCATTGCTAATTTCAGCAATAATAGCGGCTTGAAGCAGATTGGTAACTCCACATTCACTTCGACAGCGGCTAGCGGTGAGCCTGAGCTCGGCGAAGCCGCTGAAGACGGCTTTGGCAATATATTGTCTGGTTCTCTGGAGCGTTCGAACGTCGATATTACAGAAGAATTAGTGAACTTGATAACGGCACAACGAAATTATCAAGCTGCTGCAAAGGCGATGGAAACTACGACAAGCATGACGCAGACCATTATTAACATTAGACTATAATTAAAGGCTATGCGCTATGGATAGAATGGTTCAAACGGCATTAAGTTCAATCACGGGTCTAAAAGATCTTAAATTTGATTTGGCCAATAACTTGGCAAATGCTAATGTTCCCGGCTTTCGGAGAGATTTTCCCAACGAGGGCAGCGCTGGGTTTTTGTCATCATTGAACCAAGCAACAGCGAGAATATTCCCACTGGAAACTGGAGAACGATTTTTTTCTAGCGAGACAGGGCAACTTGAGAATACTGGTGTAGAAACAGATGTTGCCTTGCTGAATGGTGCGTATTTATTTATTCAACCACCGGACGGCGATCTTGCTCTGTCACGACGCGGTGACTTTGGTGTGGATACCGAAAACCGTCTTGTTGATGGTGTTGGTAACCTTGTATTGTCTGATGGTCTCCAACCCATAGTTTTGCCACCGTTTTCTGCTATGAAATTTAGCGATAATGGCGAGGTATTAGTGCGTCAGCCAGGTGCCTTGCCAGGAGATTTTACCAGTGTCGGCTTTTTGGGATCTGTATCACCACCGGCTGAAGGTCTGACGAAGAGTTTAGATGGACAGATTCGTAACTTTGATGGTTCCATTCCCGATGCCGATCAGTCTGGACTATTTGCTCAGGGTGTATTGGAGGGCTCCAATGTTAATGCGATTGAAGAAATGGTATTTAACATGGATATGCAACGGCAATTTGAGATTAACGTAAAATTGATAAAGCAAGCTGAAGAGCTAGATAAATCAGGTACCAAGCTCATGAGTTTGCCAACATAATTATTTGGCACGATCCTTGCTCTTTCAATATGTAAGTCAGTTGAAAGGTCGAATTAATGTCAACAGCCGCAATGCACGTAGCAAAAACTGGGCTCAATGCTCAACAATTTAAAATGCAGGTTATTGCCAACAACTTGGCCAACGTGAACACTACTGGCTTTAAGCGTGATCGAGCAAATTTTGAAACTCTTTTTTATCAGGTGGTAAAAGAAGCTGGAGCCCAGACTGCTGACGATACGTCATTAACGTCACCACTGGCAGTGGGGACTGGTGTGAAGGTCGTTAGTACTCAAAAACTTTTCACCCAGGGTGGTTTAGTGAGTACAGATAATTCCCTTGACCTCGCAATTGATGGCGCAGGTTTTTTTCAAGCATTATTGCCTGACGGAAGGGTTGGTTACACTCGAGCAGGTGCGTTTTCGCGTAACGCCGATGGCTTAATGACCACTGCTAGTGGCTATGTAGTACAGCCGCAGGTTCAAATTCCAGAGGATGCAACAAATATTAACATTGCAGCAAATGGAGCCGTTAGTGTTACTGTTCCAGGAAACGATTTTGCACAGGAAGTGGGCCAAATTTCACTTGTGAATTTTGGAAATCCGCGTGGCTTGCTCCCAATCGGACAAAACTTCTTGGTTGAATCCACAGAGAGCGGTCAACCGCAAGAGGGCGCACCGTTAGATGGTGGATTTGGTTCTGTTCTCCAGGGATTTGTAGAAGGCTCAAATGTGAATGTGGTGCAACAATTAGTGGATATGATTGAAACACAACGTGCCTATGAAGTGAGTTCTAAATCTATAACTGCTGTAGATGAAATGATGCGTTATATTTCAAATAATCTGTAGGTGAAAAAATGAAAAAAATAGCCACAGTATTTTTAGTCATGCTTGCCGGATGTGCCCAATATAATGCAGATCGCGTGAGTATTGATTTTGAACCTATGTACCCACAAGAAATGCCACTCGTTGAGACGAATAACCGTTCTGGAACAATCTTTAATGCGGCTCAGGGCAACTTATTTTCGATGGAGACTAAGGCTCAGCAGGTTGGCGATATAATAACGGTCTCTTTTGCGGAAAGCTTTCAGGCTACGAAGTCGCAAAACGCTGCGACTTCTAGATCGCTAGATAGCTCGGTAAATCTGCCTGGTGTTGCGGACCTTATATTGCCAAATAGCACAAATGCGGCAGATCTTTCGACAAAGCTGGCTGCTGGTAGTGAGAACTCCTTTTCAGGAAGTGGCTCTTCTGCACAATCAAATTCTTTGACGGGCCAGGTTTCAGTACATGTTGTTCGCGTGTTTCAGAATGGGAACCTTGAAATTTTAGGTCAAAAAAAGCTTACGTTGAACAATGGTGATGAATACATCCGCGTGCATGGTATCGTACGGCCACAAGATATTGATGCAGAAAACGTTGTTTCTTCTGATCGTATTGCCAATGCAAATATTCAGTACATCGGTGCTGGAGATATTGCAGAGTCAAGTAAAAAGGGTTGGTACAGCAAGCTTCTTGATAATGTGAACCCCTTATAAGAGATTTGAAAATGCAAGTATTCCTCAGATCCCTTTTAACGTTGTGCATATTGCCATGGTTAGTTGCTGTGGCAAATGCGGACAGGATCAAAGATATCACTTCCCTAGCTGGAATTCGTTCAAATCAACTTGTTGGTTATGGAATTGTAGTGGGTCTCGCTGGGTCGGGAGATGGAAATACTGGGATTACACTGCAATCGATGCAGTCACTGGTGGCACGCTTTGGTATAACAAGTGAAGTTGATGGGTTTAATGGTGATAACGCGGCGGCGGTAATGCTGACTGCAGAATTACCGCCTTTCTCAAAGCCAGGACAAACTATTGACGTCACAGTTTCTACCATTGGTGGATCTGAATCGTTGAAAGGTGGCACACTCTTAATGTCGCCACTACTAGGTTCTGATGGTGAAACCTACGCGATAGCTCAGGGAAATGTCATAGTTGGCGGATTGGGTGTTGAAGGAGCAGATAATTCTTCTTTAACAGTGAACATTCCCACAGTTGGAAGAATCCCAAGAGGTGCAAGCGTTGAGAGGATCGTGCAAACTGCTTTCTTGGACACTGATTTTGTGATTTTAAATTTACATCAAGGTGATTTTTCAACTGCGTTTAATATTTCAAAAGCCATTAATGAAAAGTTTGGTGAGGGTATGGCCTCTCCACTAGACAAAAATAGCATTCGTGTGAGGGCGCCGTCTGATCCAAGTCAAAAAGTTGGGTTTGTATCAATGTTGGAAAATTTAGAAGTTGAAAAAGCAACTCCGCCCGCAAGGATAATTATCAATTCTAGGACGGGTACTATAGTGATCAGCGGTGATGTAAAAGTGATGCCTGCTGCTGTCGCACATGGCTCTCTCAGTGTGACTGTAAAAGAAGATATGAATGTAGAACAAGCAGATGCGTTGGCAGTTGGCGCGGGAGCCAACGCTAATGCGGGCCCTGCAATTCAGAACCCCGATACTGAAATTGAAGTTGACGAAGAAGTAGCTAAAGCATTTTTGTTTGGAGAAGGAGTTTCATTGAGTGACTTGGTTGATTCAATAAATGCAGTTGGAGCGACTTCATCAGATTTAGTGGCAATACTTGAAGCATTAAGAGAGGCCGGAGCCCTCAATGCTGAATTGATAGTGATATAGGAGTATAGTTAAATGACTAATATTCCAAATCAAACGGAAATGTTAACGAAGTTAACAGAACCAAGGTTTAATTCGAGCTCCTCGTATGCAACCAGACCACAAAATTTGAAAGAATTAGAGGAGGCTGCCAGCCAGTTTGAGGCCATTTTTCTTAAGATGTTTCTAGATCAAGCCCGTCAAAGCAAGTTGAGCGATGACCTATTAGGGTCTTCAGCAAGTGACAACTTTCAGGAAATGTTTGATAGCGAATTGTCACAGGCTGGAAGCGCATCTTTTAATTTAGGCCTTACAGACGTGATTGTACGTCAGTTGCGAACTGACTTGGTTAAATAGGGCACTGAGATGGGAGACTTATTTGATATTGGTAAGGCTGGCATTAGCGCTTATAAAAACAGCCTAGCAGCTACGGGCCAAAATATTGCCAATGTTGGTACGGAAGGCTATGCACGTCGTGACGCCTCTATTGAGGAAATAAGTGTAGCTAATGCTGATATTTTATCGATATCAAACACTAGTGGCTTAGGCGTTCGAATGGGTGGCATAACGAGAGCTTTTGATCAGTTCTTGGATTTGCAATTGCAAAATTCATCATCTTCCTTTGCGTTCGCCAAATCAAAAGCTGAAATCCTTGATCGCCTCGAGACTGTTCTCATCCCTCAAAACGCAACAGTTGGCACGCGTATCAGTGAATTTTTTGATGGTTTAAGTAATCTTGCGCAAGATCCATCAGATCTCAATTTAAGAACTCTAGCTTTAACTGGTGCAGAGGGGGTATCCAGAGCATTTGTCAACTTAAGTGGTGGGCTAAGTGACCTGCGAAGCTTGACACAAGACACGCTAAACCTGGCGGTGGGTGAATTTAACAGCACGCTAAAAGATTTATCACTCGTTCAGAACCAAATTTTGGGCAATGCAAATAAGAAAGGGGCTCCCAATATACTTTTGGATCAGAGAGATACCCTGCTTTCAAAATTAAGTGAGTTTGCTGACATATCTGTTGAATATCATCATAATGACGGAGTAACTGTTTCTCTTGGCCAACTTGGAGCGGTTGGTACGCTTTTGGAGGGTAATTTCTCTAATGCAATTGAATTTAATTTAAGTGCTCAGGGTACAAAGGCACACTTAATTGGTGTAAATGGAAATCGTTCAAGTGTTCACTTTACTTCTGGTCAACTAGCGGGATTAATATCAGCTGATAGTTTGGTAGGAACAACTGCATCGGACGTTAATGCCTTAGCGCAAAAATTCTGTAGCGAATTAAATACTCTTCATAAATCTGGGTTAGACTTGAACGGAGATCGTGGTGGAGATCTCTTTAGTTTGAAAAATGTTGAGATTATCCAGGCTTCAGGCAATACCGGTCAAAGTTCGTTGAGCGTGATAGGATATTCTGAAGATTTTGCAGGCTCAGAGATTAAAATGACCTTCAATGCTGATCGTTCAGCTTGGGCAGTGATGAGCTCGAATGGTAAGCCTGTCGACGACTTCAATTCATATTTAGATTTAGATGGCTTAACTGTTGACGTGCAAGGAACCCCCAAAGACGGTGACCAATTTTATTTAAAAATAAATGAAAACAATGCTTTAAATATGAAGGTTTTAATTTCTGATGGCAATAAATTTGCAGCTGCAGGCCTTCATACGTCAGAAGCCAGTGAGAACAACTCTGGAAATTCAGATTTAAAAATTGGCTATTTTAATGAAACTTTTAGTACTGATAATTCAAATCTGGAAAATTTATTCTCAGAAAGTCGCAATGCCGCCAATCCAATACGATTTAATTCCACTGGTGCCTTAGGCGTCATCAAAAACGTTGATAGCGTTGATGACATGACAATCTTGAGATCACAAGCAAGCTTGCGAATATTCACCGATATTACAAAACTCAGCGCATCGGATCAGCTAACCTTAGAGCTTGGAAACAATAATTATCAATTTAATATAAGTTCTGTATTTTCAAGCTTGGGATCTACTAATGACCTCGCTGAAATTTTGAACGAAGGGGCAATACTTTCGAACGGGTCATCAAAATCCTTTAGTGATCTTGGTCTCCATGCTGTGGCTTCGGGTACAAGTTTTTTAATTTCTTCCGCATCGCAGTTAAATAATTCAGATTTTGATGAGTTGAAGTCCGGTTCTTTAGGTGCCACCGCAGGTATGCTTGTTCCGCAAGACGTTGGGAAATCAAGTATGGGTGTTTTTACCAGAGAGGGAATACAAATCTCTGGTGAAATTTTGAGTCAAGATGAAGTTATAGAGCTCATCACAACTGAAAACGGATTTTCTCGTGAAGCGGTTTACCGTGCCAATTATATTCCAACTGTGTCTAATGTTGGGTTTGCTGGGGTTAATGTTGATAGAAAAACTACAAGCGGGTTGGATATTGTATCATTATCTGGCGCAGGATTTGATGATGGCGTTAATAACAATGTCTCTGTCTATGTGGCTAATTCTTTTCCATCAACCAGAACCCAATTAACTGCGCCTATTTCAGTTTCAACGGGAAATGGCCACAACACTAATGTGGTGTTTGAAAGCGGTATGATGGCTGGGCATATTGCAGCACATTTATCCACTGAGCTGGCGGATTTGGGAATTGGAGCTGCTGCATCAAACTTGCTTGAGCTTTCTGGCATTGCAGATGGTCTCTTAGAATTTGAATTATTTGGAAATAATACAGACGGAAAATAAATTAGTGTGACTATAGCCAACTCTTCAAACGTTGGATTGGTTAACCAGATAAATTCATTTTCAGAGGCGACTGGGGTTAGAGCTTATTTGAGTGGTGACACTGGTATCGTGCTTGAGCACCTAGATGCGGGGGACATTACCCTTAAAAATGTAAATTTAGCGAATGGCAGTCCGATAGCAGTAAATCAATTAGACCAATTTGGCGAAAGAATGCTGACAACGTCAAAGTCCTTGGCTGATGGCGAGCATCTGGTGATTGGTGGGAATGTGCATTTGAAAAGCACGTCGGACTTTACTGTTGGATACAATGGTAACAATATGAGCAGCTCTAATTCAGCGTTTGAAATGGGCTTCTCTAATAAAGTATTTGACCTTAAAAATGATCACACTGATATCGATTTTTATGCAAATTATAATTTAGACGGTAACTATGCCGACGCCAAAAATATCAATGCTGTGTCATCCGCATCGAAATATAGCGTAACTTTATCTGATCCTGTTTCTGGAAATCTGGTTAGTAGCTTCCGTCCTCAGACGGCTGACGATTTTTCAAAAAATGTAATTTCAAACCAGCTCGCTACGGATTTGCGCGATAAAGCCACTTCAACTATTTTTTATGGTGATATATTCGGCCTTAGTGATGGGTTCCCGAGTGATGGATCAAAAATAGAATTTTCTCTTGGTGAGCAAAAATATACAGCGACTTTAAATATAGACGAAAAAATTCAAGTTCAGGGACTAAACGTTAAGGTTGGAACAAAAACATTGTCTGGTTCTGAGGCCATATCAGCACTTGTAGCTGGTTCGAGTTTCTCATTGACTGGCCCAGAGGAAGACAGACTAGAAATTAATTTTGAGGCGACTGGAGATGGACTTCGCTTAAATGCCATAGCGAATAATGGTGTGGTAAGTGGCCATGGCCTTTCGTTTGCGACCACTAATACAAGCCAAGTCGCCAGTGATTTCCACATCTCGAATGCATCTAAAACTGAAATCTATTCTAAATACTTCTCTCAAGCTAATGCCAGCAATAGTGAAGTATTTGCCGTAATGGTTGGTACCACTGAGTATAAAATTTCTTTTGATACGACTGATAATTCAATTTCAGTAAAATCCCCTGGAACGTTACCTTCATGGATGTCATTATCGACTGAAGCTGATGATAGTGATGAGACACAAATACGCATGAAAATAGCCGTTGATTATGGTGTGGCTAGAGATACTAACATTCGTTTGAAATCAAACTCGATCTCGTCAAACTATGGCATCTCAACCGTATCGGCGCAGTTATCTGTCATTAACGGCGGGTTAAGAATTTCCAATGTTGCAGATCAGCGAGTGAAATCTAGCGTGGCAGTTAACTCGCTAGCTACTGAAGTTTTGTCGATAGATGGTATGCGTGGAGAGGATCTTATTTTTATTTCACAAGGGGATCGCAACCCGAGTGCTGTCGGTAGAGTTTTCACGACTTCGGAAAAGGCGCTGCGTGAATATTCAATGACAGTCAACACTGCAGATCCAAGTAGGTTGGATATTTACGACTTGCCATCAGGACACATCGTCGGCACAAGATCTATTGTTAATGATAATAGTACTTTCTTTCAGGGGCTCTCGCTTGAACTTGAGGGCGCTCCCGCCGCTGGTGACACATTTAAAATTTTAGTCTCAGGCAAAAATGCAGATGATGCCAATAATTTAAACAATATGTTAGATACGTCGTTATTAAATAGAGAAAATGGCGTGGGTGGTTACTCGGACACGTTTGGTAAAATTATCTCGAACACAGGAGCGGAAATTCAGGCTAATCAACAAACTCTGGAAACTACGGATGCCGCCTACCAGATGGCTTTAGATAACAAGAATGAATTGACTGGTGTGGATTTAGACACTGAAGCGGCGCGCTTGATGGAGCAGCAGCAGGCATATCAAGCACTTGCCCGAGTGCTTACTACTGCTCGTGAATTACTAGACACCTTATTGCGATCAATGTAGCGGGAGTTAGCTAATATGACGATATCTACTTCTGGATTTTATCAAAAAAACATAGATCTTTTTTCTCGGCTAAACAATGACGTTGGTGATATTCAAGTTCAAGTAAGCAGTGGAAAAAAGTCTTTATCATTAAAGCATGACGTTCAGGATATATCTCTATTAAATGCTTCGGAAGAGCATAAAGTGGAGATCACTCAGTTCAACAGTAATGCAGAACGGATAGTTTCTGATCTTGAACGAATTGATATTAGTTTTGAACAGTTGCAAAATGCTTCTGTTCGTCTGAAAGAGATGCATATTGAGAGCTCAAACGGTTTTCTAACCGCCGAGGAACGGAAATTGTTTCAAGTTGAAATTGAGGGGATTAAACGAGAAATTTTGAGTATTGCAAATGGGCGCGACGCTCTTGGAAATGGGTATTTTTCTGGTACCTCCACGGATATTGAGCCCTTTAAAATAAATAACTCTGGCCAAGTTAATTACCATGGATCTGCAGTTGAAAAAACTTTAAAAATTTCACGTGATCATGATTTGAGACAAAATTTTTCTGGTACCGAAGTTTTCCTATCGGCCGGAACAGCTAATGATAAATTTTCTGTTTTTGAAGCTATTGATGAGTTTTCTCAAAGTTTAGATCATGAAATTGCATCGGGAATTTCTTCCAATTTGTTTTCTAAAGGTGCTTCTGTAGACATTGTTTTTCCCAATTCGGGACAAGTGAATGCATACAAGTTTGATCTTTTAGCTGATGGGATCGTTTATAATATTGATGCAAAGGTTTACGGAAACGATTTTAATGGGCTGGTGACAGCAATAAATAGTCAAATACCTTCTTCAAAGGTATCTGCGTCATTATCTTCTGATAGTAAAATTACACTTTCAGGAACTGTTTCTGATCTGCAAATTAGAAACTTTTCAACTGATTTACCCAGATCAATGAACCAATCAGTAGGGATTCAAAAGATAGTAGGGTCAAATATCAATGACGAAATACTTTTGCCAAGCTCGTTATCAAACCAGGCCATTCAAAATAGGTTACACAATGTGTTTGAGCATTTTATTTCAATGCGTACAGAGCTGGGAGTGGCTTCAAGCACAGCCCAAAAGTTTGTTGATAGCACACAAAATACTTTAGTTGATTTGAATGAAGACATTTCTAAAATTGAAGATGCAGATATGGCTGAGTTACTTACTAAGCTACAAAAGTTGTTGACAAACAAAGAAGCGGCACAGGCTACTTTTTCTCGCTTGAGCAGTAAGAATTTATTCGACTTTTTGGGATAGATTTTCAAAAAGGCTCTTCGTTTATAAAAAAGAGTTAAGTAGGTAATAAAAGTTTTGGTACAAAAATTGCTTTTAATTATTAGCAAGCACAGGAGCCTCAGAGATGTTTTCGATTATCAAGTCCGGAATGGATACTGCGTTACATGAACTGTCGATGATTTCGAATAATATTTCTAATGCAAATTCCACAGGTTTTAAAAAAAGTTCTGTCGCGTTTTCGGAATTTTATAATGGCAGGACGGCAGAAGGGGTGGATAGTGCTCTTGTAGGTCTGGGAGCTAATTCTGAAGACGCAAGGCGCAGTGATGCACAGGGTGCATTGGTAGAAATGGGCGGTGCTTTAGACACTGCTATTGTTGGTAATGGCTATTTTATGACTCAGCATCCTGATCAAGTCGGTTTTTCAGTGACACGAAACGGTGCGTTTTCGCTCGATTCTGATGGTTTCTTGGTTTCACAGGACGGGGACTTTGTTCTTGGAATGACGGCTGTGGAAGGTGAGTTCGTAGGTGTCGGCCCAGATCCTACGGTATTGCAGCGAATTCAGATCCCAATTAATGAATCTGTGGATCCACTGTCTCGCATTAGCATCGAAAATAACGGTAATATTCTGGCTGCTTTTGGGAAAGGTGAAGATCGTCCGGTAGCAACTATCCCACTTTCGATTTTTTCAAATCCGAATGGTTTGAAACAACTAGGTAGTGGTAAATACGCGCCTACAGATCTCTCAGGTAAATTGTTTGTCGGCAATCCAAACTCAGCAGGTTTTGGTAATTTAGAGACCGGCTATGTTGAGGGATCGAATGTAGACATTACCACTGAGATGACGAACATGATCCGTGCGCAACAACAGTTTAATGGAGCAGCAAGGATTATGCAGACTAACTCTGACATGATAGAGAAAATGACCCGATAGGAGTAGCCTTTTGGGGGATTGATACTTTCGTTGAACATACGAATATTAGCTTTTGAAGCCTGTATTGTTGGACGTTCGCTAGAGGATAAAGAATTTGGCAAAATGTCGTGAATGTTCTGTTTCAATGGGTTATGCTGAAAGTCAGGCTGCTCTGCAGTATAATGGCTTATGTATTACTTGCCATGTGAAGGAACGCGTTCAAACAAAAATAATAACGGCAAAAGATCCAGCATTATCTTCAACGCAAAGGTCTACTGAAAATGTATTTAGTAAATTTCAGGATATGTTGGTTACGACGGAAAGTAGCATAAACCTCAGGATAAAAGCCCGGTATGGGATAGTAACCACTGATTTTCACTATAAATTCAAAACAATACCATTCACGCAGCGTGCGTGGAATTTCTTGAGAAAAAAATCAGAAAAAAAATCTGATTTTCTTCAACAAGCAATCGAAATGGCTATGTTAGAGCTGAAAGCGAAGGCAATTAGACTAGATGCTAATGCTATAATTGGTCTTAGTGTGGACTACATAGTTCTCGGCGATCTTAAAAAAAACGGATTAATTGTTTCGTTAGTAGGTACATGCATTAAGATTTGATACATGCTTATTTTAGAGAAGCTGTTCTATGGTGGCTAACAGATGCCGAGGCGCTACTTGCAGAGGCACAGCAAGAACGACGCACAGCCGTGGAGCCTCTTTACGATGAGGTGGCAGAATGGCTCAGCTCAACTAAAAAGATGGAAACCTGCATGCGAGAAATTATGCAA
>UPTG01000971.1_pt1 | contig 22012 bp, 21 predicted proteins | sample 2160121 | NCBI WGS metagenome assembly UPTG01 (sample SAMN06266255, study PRJEB28933) | marine metagenome | isolation source: Columbia River Estuary | place: USA:Columbia River Estuary, USA | collected 2014-07-27
TGGGCTCCTCTAATTCCAACGGGAAATATATTTAATCCAGTATTATTTGAGATTAATGGGAGGTCTTTAATGTTTCAGACACAACTTCCATGGATAATATTGCCGCCACTACTATATTTAGCTGTTATTAGATTAACTAAAAAATTTGATTAGATTTTTTGGATGCTATCCTCAAAATTTATTCCATCAAAATCAATGACTTTTTCAATCTTTGGCGGGCTTTTAACACAACGCAGGTTGACACTGTACATATCTGGATGAGATCTTGGTTGATAGAAACTTTTTATTCCACATAATTTACAAAAAAAATGCTTTGCATTTTTAGTTCCAAAAGTATATGAAGAAATTTGGTCATCACCATTAATAAGAGTTAAATCCTCATGTTTTATGAAAAGATGCTCATAATCATAAGCATTACATATTGAGCAATTACACTTCCAAATATCAACCCTTTCATTTGATTGAAATTTAAAACTTACTGCTCCGCAATGGCAGCCTCCATAATATTCTTTCATATTGAAATATTACATGAAAATATATATATTTTTAAATAAGCTTTACAATGCAAGAAACCAATCAAACCTAAGAGATCAAAATGTTAAAAATAATATTACTCATCATATTTATAACTAATTCATTTTTATATGCTGATGAGGGCATGTGGGAGCCTTATCAGATGAAGGGCCTAAAAAAAGAACTAAGAACTAGTGGATATAATAGAAATGTATCCAATGTAAGTGATTTATTTAAACATCCTATGAGTGCTATCGTAAGCCTTGGGGGATGCTCAGCAGCATTTGTTTCGGATGAAGGTTTAATAGCTACAAACTACCATTGCATTGAAAGAGGTTTTTTGCAATTTAATTCAAATTCAGAAACTGATTTATTTGAGACAGGTTTTGTGGCGAGAACAAAAAATGCTGAAAAAAGGTCTGCACCTGGATCTAGAGTATATGTAACGCTTGAAAGCACAGAAATCACTGAACAAGTATTAAAGAATCTTAATGATGAAACTCAAGATATTGAAAGAGCTAAAATTATTGAAAAAAATATAAAAGAAATAATAAGTGTGTGTGAAACCTCTGATGAAATTGAATGCAGGGTTAGATCTTTTTTCAGTGGAGAAACATATAAACTTGAAAAAGTTTTAAAGATAAAAGATGTACGATTAGTTTATGCTCCACCTGCTCATATCGGTGAGTATGGAGGAGAGATTGATAACTGGATGTATCCTCGACATACAGGAGATTTTGCACTTCTAAGGGCCTACACTTCAAAAGATGGTTCAAGCAAAGAATTTAATAAAGATAATGTTCCTTATAAATCTAATTCTTTTTTAAAAATATCTGCAAAAGGTGTGGATGAGGGTGATTTTGTCATGGTGGTTGGTTATCCCGGCAGGACTAATAGGCTACTTACCTTTAATGAAATTAAATATGATCTAGAAATAGGCTTCCATGAAACTGTTGAATTTCTAAAAAGAGGTATAGAGCTAATAGATAAAAATACTAATGATGCTGATGGTTCAGGGTTGAAATATAGGGGTTTAAAAAGCGGCTATGAGAATTACTTCAAAAAAATATCTGGACAAATAGATGGTGCTGAGAATTTTAAACTTCTTATATCAGAGGAATCTAATTGGAAAAGTTTTTTAAAATTTGTTGAAAAAGAAGCTTCTAAAAATGAAAAAGATTATTTAGATGCATTGTTAAATTTGGTCGATGAGCAACAAAAAGAAAGTCTTGCAAGATCTTACTATGGAAATTCAGTTTTAATTTCACAAGCAAAAAGATTGTATAGAAATGCAGTTGAAAAAGAGAAAATAGACTCTGAAAGAAAGCCTGGCTATCAAGAGCGTGACCAAGAAAAAATTATGAATCGAATAAAATCACTTGATTATTCGTTTGATTTAAAAGTAGACAAAGCGATTTTTACAGATAGGTTATCGGTATATGCAAAAATAGAGCCCTCTTTAAGAAGGCCTACTTATAGTAAATTATTAAAACTTGATAGCGGCCTTAATGAAATGAATCAAGCCGTAGATGAAATATATTCCTCTCAATATAAAGACTCAGAGAGTTTTCTCAAGATGATGGAATTTAGTCTAGACGAACTTAATGACTCAACTGATCCTCTTATAGTATTCGCAAAAAAAACATACGAAGAGTCACTGGAATACGAAAAAAAATATGAGGCAACTGGTGCAAGGAGACAATTATTAAAATCTAAATTTATTGGGTTATTAAAAAATTATTATGAGTCATCTAATAGGCAACTTTATGCAGATGCTAATGGCACTCTTAGGGTTACGTATGGAAATGTTGCTGGAGTTTCCTTGGAAGATGGCGTTCGATATGAGCCATTTACAAGATTAGAAGGAATTGTTCAAAAACATACAAATGAAGAGCCTTTTGATGCAAGTGATAAGTTATTAAAACTTATTAATAATAAAGATTATGGTAAATATTTCTATGAGCCAATTAATTCTGTTCCAGTAAATTTTCTATCAACCCTAGATATAACAAATGGTAATTCTGGTTCAGCTACCATTAACTCGAAATTTGAATTAGTTGGGCTTGCATTTGATGGAATGCTAGAGACAATCATTGCAGACTACAAATATATCCCTCAGGCTAGGACAATTTCAGTGGACTCTAGATATCTTTTATGGACGTTAGAGAAATTAGAAAAGGCAGATAATATTCTTGAAGAACTTACCATAGTCAACTAAATGGTGGGTCTGGGTGGACTCGAACCACCGACCTCACCCTTATCAGGGGTGCGCTCTAACCAAGCTGAGCTACAGACCCAAAGGGTTTACAGTGTTTAGTGTGAACAGTTAGTGTGAACGATTTCTTACTTTCTGTATCCTACTAAAGTGTGTTTTGAACACACTGTAATTCTTCGGAGATGTGGATTATAAGAGTCGTGTCTTTTTTTGTAAACGAATATTTATAAGGAGACATTATGAAGGTTGCAATTTATGTGAGGGTATCAACAATTCAACAAACAACAGAGAACCAGTTACTGGAACTCTATGAGGTATGTGAAAGGAATGATTGGTCTGTTGTAGAGGAATACAACGAAACAGTATCAGGAACTAAAGGTGTGAATGACAGAAAGGAACTTGAGAGGATGTTACAGGATGCATCAAGGAAGAAGTTCGATAAGGTCGTTATATGGTCGGTAGATAGACTTGGTCGTTCAATGAAACACTTAGTATCAGTTCTATCGCAACTTAAGGACTTAGATGTAGATATCTACTCTTACAAACAAGGAATAGACACTTCCACCACTATGGGTTCTTCATTCTTTCATATGGTTGGTATCTTTGCTGAACTGGAGAACAACATGAGAAGAGAGAGACAAGTGATTGATATTAAGAGAGCATTGAGGGATGGAATTAAGTTTGGTCGTAAGGATGTCATCGATGAAGACAAGGAATATGAGATATACCGATTAAGGAATCAAGGTAAGTCTTATAGAAAGATTGCAGATGTCGTTGGTATCTCCCATACAAGGGTCGCACAACAGTGTAAATCAATGTCCCTTGCTTAAATCACACTTAGTGTCTCTGTAACACTTATAAACACTAGACCAAGAAATCCTAAAAACCTGTAAATGAAATCAAACAATGATTTACACACCCCCTCTTCAATAAGGGAGTGATTGATTATTTCTCGCAGTAGGTCATATCTGTTTGTTCGTCGTTTTTATAACAAAATTTATTTACTTGACCTGTTTCGTCGTATCTCTCCACAAGTCCGTCTTGTTTTCCGTCTTTGTAGTTTCCTTTAGATTCCAATTGACCGTTCTCGTAGTAGGTCTCAAAAGGTCCGTCTTCTTTTCCGTCTTTGTAGGTTGTTCTAGATTCTAATTGACCATTTATCCAATAGGTCTCAAAAAATTTGTCTACTTTTCCTTCTTTGAAGATATTTTTAGATGCTAATTGACCGTTCATCCAATACTCCACAAAAAGTCCGTCTAGTTTTCCGTCTTTGTAGGTTGTTTTCCAAAACAATTGACCGTTTTCGAGGTACCTCTCAGAAAGTCCGTCTAGTTTTCCGTCTTTGTAGGTTTGTTTTTTTCCTAATTGACCATTGTTCCATGAACTAACAGAAATACCAGTAAAAGGTGTTTGGGAGTTAATTTCGTATTTGATTCCATTTCTTTCAACGAGGTTTCTAGAGGGGACTTCATTGGGGGGGTCACAAGAGGCAAGAAGAAACAATCCAAGTAAGATGTAATTTTTATTTATATTCAAGTCATCATTTTTTAATTAATAGACCTTAAGTCTATAATAAATAAAAGAATTTTTGAAATATCAGAGTTCTTGAATTTTACTCCCAACTAAAAAGGTGATTAGGACTAACACCTCTCCCAATACGAACACTGTTTTAATGCGTTCCGAGTGTAGTCATTTCGTAGTCTTTGATTACATTATTTAATCCAGTCCTCACTGCATCCACTTTAGAAAATATTCCTCTTTGTTGGCAGTAGGTTTCATTTTTAATCATCTCGTTTAATTTATTCTCTTGGTATCTACCTAGACGAACATTAATTGGTGTATCTGAATATCGTTTCATTTTTGATTAGATTCCTTTCATTATTTCTTTCTCTTTAGATGAGAGAGATGGTTTTGTTGGTTCATTTGATTTCTTAGAAGGTTTTGGCAACTCATCTTCTACTTCTTTCTCTATTTCTAGGAAGGATTTAAGTCTTTCTATACTCTTCTTCTGTTTATAGACAGTTAAATTCTGTTTAAAGAGAAACTCTGATACTAATTTATTAGTGACTTCAATAAATTCATTAATAATACTTTCTAAAGCAAATAACTTATCGGACTCTTTAGTATCTTTATTATTAAAGTCTTCTAAATGAGTCATTATCGTGAATAGTCTATTCTTTAATCTGTCATCACTTAACATTTCAATATTAAATCTAAATTCTTTATTGAGTTTTAAGTTTTCTAATATTATCTTTGATGATGTTTTCATATCTTCTCTATCTATTTATGTTTATTCAGACAATAGTTATCACAATGTCATCTAGTGACACGGAAACGATTTCTTATCTAACTGGACAGTTCAGATAATCAGCAAACAAGATAACTGTCAGCATATTCATACTGAAAGTTCTGTTTCTTAGTTGCATAGATGTTGGTGTATTCGTCAGTTTCTTCTGAGATTGTGATACTCACATCTTTAAGTCTTGGAAGTTCTTCTGCAATCAACTTATATAAGACTCGTGAAGTGCAATGAGGACAAGTTTCGAAATATGGGTCTTCTCTAAACTTACAGGCAATGCATCTATCAGTATTGAACTCTTTATCTCTTTTACGAGGAGAGAACAATAAAATATGAAAGTGTTGAAGGTCTATATTCTTATCTTCAGGGAAGATGAAAAATCTAAATCTATCTGTTTCTTTGTATTTGGTAAAAGCAGACTTCAGGAATGTCTTATTTAACTTAAACTCTATCAAAGATAAAAGAGATAAGAAGACCTAATTTTTATTGATTTTTTTGAGACTGATAGAGACTGTAATAAACGTAAACCCAGGGAATAATTATTACGTATTCGAAAATGCCCAAAATTATTAACTGAACAATACTTTGGTCCAGCAAAGAAGAAAAGATTGAGGATGGTACTGCGGTTATCAATATAAAAAGTAACGTTAAGCCAAATAATGTTCCGCCGTGCTCATCAGTCTTTTCCCAAGATAATTTTAAAGAGTCAATAACACCTTTTCCTTCAAGCATAATAAAAGACGGAAACAGGGCCAATCTCGCACCAACATAGATTCCTGGCAAAATTAATAATAAAAGACCAAAAACTACAGCGATAATACTTAAAATATATGCACCAAATAGTGGAAAGAATTTTTGTATTCCGCCAAGTAAAGCACTCATAGGTTCTAATTCTGAACTAGAACTTTTAGCATTAAAGGCTAAATAAAGACCGCCCAGAAAAGCAACGCTTAAAACTGTACCGACTGCACTTAGAATTCCAACAAAAAATACATTATCTCCAAAAAAATCACCAATATCTTCAGGTGAAATATTTTCAAGAGGCATTAAAAGGTGTGCAATTGAAATTTCAATAGCGCAAACAGGAGCGGCAAGAACAGCAAAGTATTGCCAGTTATTAAAATAAAAACTCCATGCATTTTTAAATTGGTTCATATGTTCATTGTAAAGTATTATTAAGTTTATGAATAATCAAATACTTGCATATGTGACGATAATTTTTTTACTAGCTAGTTGTTCTAATGAAGTGTCAGATTTCTCGTATCCTGATTCAAAGAAAGTCGAATTTAGTGAAACAATTCATGGTTATGAGGTTAAAGACTCTTACAGATGGCTCGAAGATTTTACAAGTGAAGAATCTAAGGACTGGGTTAAGAGACAAAATCAATTTACTCAACAATTTATTGGCAAAGATAAATATAAAAAATCAATTAATAACCATCTGAATAAAACTTGGGAAACTGAATCATTAAGCACCCCATACAAGATTGAGGGGAAAACTTTTTATTATTTTAATGACGGTACCTGGCAACAAAGCAAGTTAATGGTAAAAGATTGTGAAGATTGTGAAGAACGCGTTCTCTTAGACCCTAATAAGTTTTCTAATGATGGAACTATATCACTTGGCGGCACAAGTGTTAGCAATGATGCATCATTGCTGGCTTATTCCATTTCTGACGGGGGCTCTGATTGGAGAACTTGGAGGGTTCTAAATATTAATTCAGGTGAAATCCTTTCAGATAAAATTAATTGGGCAAAATTCTCAAATGCTTCATGGGAAAATGATAATTCTGGATTTTATTACCAAAAATATGAGGAACCCAAGGATGAGCTTTTAAGAGAGGTTAATACAGCACCAAAATTAATGTTTCATAAGTTAGGAACACCGCAGTCAGAAGACCAAATAATATATGAGAATCAAGATCAACCAAGGTGGGGTTGGGGAATCAATGTCTTAAAAGATACAGAGGTTAGATTCCTATCTATTTCTAATGGAACAGATGAAAGAAATAGACTATATGTTCAATTAAAAAAAGGTGGAGCATTTTTGCCGCTAGTAGATGAGCTCATTGGAGCATATCAATATTTGGATCATAAAGATGATACCTATTGGTTTTATTCAACAGAAAATGCAAAAAATGGAAAAGTTGCTTCTCTGCAAATTAAAAATGGTTCTTTTGTTTGGAATGACTTGGTTAAAGAAACTTCTAACTCAATAAGAAGTGTAAATTTAATTAATGGCTCCATTGCTATTACATACTTAATAGATACATTTTCAGAAGTTCATTTCTATTCGTTGGATGGCACATTCTTGAAAACACTTGCCATGAAAGAAAAAGGAACTATCTCAGGTTTTGGCGGTGGCCTGGAAGATACTTCAACATATTTTTCTTATACCAATTTTACAACTCCAAAAAAGATATATGAACTAGATCTGGTTAGCATGTCTAAGAAAATATTTTGGGAAGAAACGCTAAAGGGTTTTAATACAAACGATTACATTTCTGATTTTAGGTTTTATGAATCTAAAGATGGCACCAAAATACCGATTCATATAAGTTATAAAAAATCATTAAATATTAATGAAACTACTCCCGTTCTAATTTATGGGTATGGGGGTTTTAATATTTCAATTCTTCCTGGCTTTAGTAAAAGGTTCTTATCTTGGATGAATGAGGGCGGCGTTGTTGCTGTTGCTAATCTAAGAGGCGGAGGAGAATACGGTGATATATGGCACGAAGATGGAATGCTTTTTAATAAACAAAATGTCTTTGATGATTTTGCATATGCTGCAAAATATCTCCATGAGAAACAAATTGGATCTCCAGAGTCAACAGCCATTCAGGGTGGTTCAAACGGGGGGCTTTTAGTTGCAGCTACAATGCTACAAAACCCCTCTTTATTTAAGGTTGCTATCCCTCAGGTTGGTGTACTAGATATGCTTAGATTTCATAAATTTACTATTGGTTGGGCATGGGAAAGTGACTATGGATCGCCAGATAATAAAAAAGAATTTGAAAATCTTTTAAGTTATTCCCCTCTGCATAACATTAAAAAAGGTGAGTGCTATCCAGCTACCTTAATAACAACTGCAGAAAGAGATGATAGGGTTGTGCCCTCTCACTCTTTTAAGTTTGCGGCCAAACTTCAAGAGTATCAAGGATGCAAGAAACCCATATTAATTAGAGTTGAGGATAGAGCAGGTCATGGAGCAGGCACACCAAAAAATAAGCAAATAAATCAAATAGCTGAAATATATGGCTATGCGTTATCTGTAATTAATAACTAATTATTGGATATCTAATAACTCTATATCAAAGATTAGTATTGAATTTGGGGGAATGCCCGGCCGACCCTCATCACCATATGCCATACTTGGATCAATATATACTCGCCACTTATCATTCTTTTTCATCAAAGAAATAACTTTTTGGCACCCTTCTATAAGTCCAGATAGTTGAACTGTTAATGGCTCATTAGATTCTACAGAGCTCCAAAAAACAGTTCCGTCTGTTAGTGTTCCATGAAAATGTGCGGTAATAGTGTCTGATAGTTGAGGTGATTTAGAATTAGTATCTCCACTATTTAGAACGGCGTATTGAAGGCCTTTCTCAATAACATTAATACCCTCGTATCCTTGATTTTCAATAAAAAATTTTAAATTTGATATCTGTTTTACATTTGGACTATCTTGAACACAGCCAACTAAGATAAATAGAATTAAAGCAGTAATTAACTTATTCATTATAAGATTCTTATTTTTAAAAACTTTCTTTTGCCAACCTGGTAAACAGCCTCAGAACCTTTTTGTATTTCTTTTTTTGGATCTAATACTTTTTCTGAATCTATTTTTACACCACCTTGTTTTATTAGTCTCATAGCCTCAGAGGTGCTTGAAGTCATGTCAGTATTTTTCAATAAATTTGTTAAGGGAATGGAATCTGATTCTATGGTTAGTGAAATTTCTTTAATATCATCTGGCAAGCTACCTTTTTGAAATCTTTGTAAAAATGATTCTCTGCATGATGCTCCTTGGCCTGTCTCATGAAATCTATCAACAAGCTCTTCAGCAAGGAGAAATTTTATATCTCTAGGGTTGGTGCCTTCATCTACTTGTTTTCTTAAGTTGTTTATTTCTTTCTGAGATATGAAACTTAATAATTCAAACCATCTCCACATCAATTCATCTGAAATAGACATAATCTTTCCAAACATTTCTTCTGGCCTTTCATCAATACCAATAAAATTATCTAAAGATTTAGACATTTTATTTTTGCCATCTAGTCCCTCTAATATAGGCACAGTTAATACAACCTGAGGCTCTTGATCATAAGCTCTTTGAAGCTCTCTTCCAACCAGCAAGTTAAATTTTTGATCGGTTCCGCCACACTCGACATCAGCATTTAAAGCAACCGAATCATAACCCTGAACCAACGGATATAAGAACTCGTGAACTGCAATACTTTGATTAGCGTTATAACGCTTATTAAAGTCATCACGCTCCAACATTCTTGCTACATTATATTTTGAAGCTAAGTCTATTAGGCCCGCCGCCCCTAGATCATTGCACCACTCTGAGTTGAATCTTACTTCAGTTAACTCTTTCTTAAGAATTTTAAAAACTTGCTTCTCATATGTTTTTGCATTTTCTGTAAGCTCATCAGAGCCAAGCGTTGGTCTTGTTTTATTTTTTCCTGATGGATCACCTATTTGTCCAGTGAAATCACCAATTAGAAATATGACCTTATGTCCTAAATCTTGGAAATGTCTGAGCTTATTTAAAAGTACGGTATGGCCTAGATGCAAATCTGGAGCAGTCGGATCAAACCCGGCTTTTATAACTAACTGTTTGCCGGATTCTAGTTTCTTTTTAAGATCAGCTTCTGTAAGAATCTCATCTGTTCCTCTTTTGATTATTGATAGGGCTTCCTTCATATGCCTATCATAGTATTTTTAATCAATTAATAGAATGAGTAAGTTGCTACTTAGTGCTATAAGACTAAAATACACATATGTCAGTGTTCAAAAGTAAATTCATATCTGAGGCAGTAATTGTCCCTAAACTTATAAAAGAGACAGAGTTCTTAAATGATCCATCTATTTCTATTAATGCAAAAAAAATAATTGATGCATGCAGAGAAAATAAAAAAGAAAGAACTAAATTAGATGCTTTTTTAAGCGAATACGGACTAGACAACCAAGAAGGTGTTGCTTTAATGTGTCTTGCTGAATCAATTCTCAGAATACCAGATAGCAAAACAAGAGACTTAATAATTTCAGAAAGGTTGTCTGAAGGCAGATGGATAGAACATTTAAATAAAGCTGACAGCTTGTTTGTAAATGCTTCTACTTGGGGTCTCTTATTGGCGGGCAAAGTTGTAAAAACACCATCCGAATGGTCTCAAAATCCAAATAAATTTTTGCGATCATTAATTTCAAAATCTGGAGAATTTCCAATTAGAAATGCTGTAGTTGCTGCAATGCATATCCTAAGTCAAGAATTTGTTATGGGTAGAGATTTTAAAGATATTAATAAAATACCCAACATAAATGAATCCATTTATTCATTTGATATGCTTGGCGAGGCTGCAAGAAATAAAAAACAGGCAGATATTTATTATTCTTCTTATGAAAATGCTATCGAAGAGGTTGGCAAAATAAATCTTACACAAGATACCAATAATGGAGTTTCAATCAAAATTTCTGCTCTTTGCCCTAGTTATGAAATGAGAAAATATGAAGATATTAAAAACAAACTTATTCCAAAACTTATATCGCTAACTGAACTTGGAAGATCTAAAGATGTGGAGATTACTATTGATGCCGAAGAACAAGACAGGCTTAGTATAAGCTTAGAGATAATTAAAATTATGGCTCAATCAAAACAAATAAAAGATTGGCCTGGGTTTGGTATTGCGCTTCAGGCATACGGCAAAAGATCTATGGATTCAGTTAACTGGCTTGAGGAGCTTCTTAAAACAAGATCTCCGATGCATCTTAGGCTTGTAAAGGGAGCATATTGGGACTTCGAAATAAAACATTCCCAAGTTTATTCTCATGACGATTATTCTGTATTTACTAAAAAATCAATTACTGATCTGTCTTATCTTGCATGTGCGAAAAAAATCTTTGAAATTAACTCAATTTATCCAAAATTTGCTACTCATAATGCTCATACAGTTTCTGCTATAAACTATTTGGGTAAAGATAAAGATTATGAGTTTCAAAGACTTTTTGGAATGGGAGAGCTTTTATATAAATGTGCTGATAAAGTTTTAGATCAATCTAATACAACATCTATTTATGCGCCTATTGGGAAATATAAAGACCTGTTACCATATCTTGTAAGAAGACTTCTTGAGAATGGTGCTAATAGTTCTTTTATTAATAGGTTGCTTGACCCAGAAACAGATTCTTCATGGCTGGCTGCAGGACCGCATCTAAAAATTGAAAGTGAAAAAAAAGATATACCTCTGCCAAAGGACATTTTTAGGAATAGGAAAAACTCAAAAGGGATAGATATATCAGAAATGGAAAACCTTGAATTAATTAATAAAAAAATTAATGAGTATAAAAATAAAAGTATTCATGCTGTATCAATTTATAACAATAGGTCTGAAGATAAAGCATCCAAACGTGTAATTACCTCCATTGCAGACAATTCAGAAATTGGATCTGTAGCTTTTGATGATATTGATATGCTTTTAAAAAATATTGACTCTAATTGTAGTTCTGATTGGAAAAATATTAGTGTAAAAAATAGAGCTGATATCTTAATTAATATTTCTAATCAAATTGAATCAGATCCCTATGAACTAATATACTACTTGATGAATGAGGCCGGTAAAACGATCCAAAACTCTATTGATGAGATTAGGGAAGCTATTGATTTTTTGAGGTATTACTCCAACCAAATGATTGGCATAGAAGAAAGTGAATGTGAGTTAGAAGGACCGACAGGCGAATCAAATAAACTTTCCTATTCAGCTAAGGGGCATTTTTTGTGCATAAGTCCATGGAACTTTCCTGTTGCAATATTAATAGGCCAAATAAGTGCTGCGCTAATAACAGGAAATAAAGTAACTGTTAAGCCGTCTGAACATACTTCTATATTAGGCTATATCATAGTTAAAAAATTTCATGAAAATGGTACACCTTTAGATGCTCTTCAGTTGGTTCTTGGTGATGGCAAATATGGAGATGCTCTTTCTCGGATTAGGCATCTTAATGGTGTAGCATTTACAGGCTCTTTACCTACAGCAAAAAAAATACAAAATAATCTTAATCAAAACCAAAAAGAAATTCTTCCGCTAATAGCAGAAACTGGTGGAATTAATGCAATGATTGTTGATTCAAGTGCGCTTTTAGAACAGGCTACTGATGATATTGTTAGATCTGCATTTGATAGCTCGGGTCAAAGATGCTCAGCCTTAAGAGTTCTTTGCATTCAGGATGAGATTTATGATGACTTACTTGAAATGATAAAAGGCAATATGGAAGAGCTTAAAATTGGTAATCCTGAAAATCTTGATACAGATATTGGCCCAATAATTAATATAGCATCTAAAACTAAGCTTGATAAATATATTAAAGATAGTGTTGATAAAGGTTTCGGTGTTTATCAATCCGAACCCAGTATTCTCGAAAGTGTTGTATCTCCAACTATAATTGAAATTAATAAATTAAATGATTTAAGTGAAGAGCAATTTGGTCCAATATTGCATGTTCTAAAATTTAAATCTTCAGAAATTAGTAATCTCATTTCAGAGATTAATGATACTGGATATGGTTTAACAATGGGTATTCATACAAGAATTGAATCAAGAGCAGATCTATTTAGTCAAAAGTGCAATGTTGGTAATGTTTATATAAATAGAGATATGGTGGGAGCAGTTGTTGGTTCTCAACCTTTTGGTGGTCGTGGTCTTTCTGGAAGTGGTTATAAGGCGGGAGGACCAAACTACTTAATACAATTTTTAAATGAAAAAGTTATCTCAAAAAATTCTGTTGCATTCGGCGGGAATGCAGAATTGTTAAATATCCAAGAAGAGTAATGGTTGGATTTAAGAAAGTACCTACAAAAAGTGTTCTGATTACATTTTTTTTATCTATTTTTTTAATTATGCTTTTGTATGCTGATTTTGTTACAGATGATTCCTTGCCTGAAGAAAGAATTGAAATAAGTGAGAAATTAAATGAGCAAGTTTCTGAAGTTTTGTCTTACAGGATTCATGAGGTTTTAAATGGTGAGAATCTATCAATTATATTTGAAGAATTCCGTTTGCCTTTAAATACTGCATATAAAATTTTTAGGCTTGATAAAAATAATCTTCTTTCTAAGATAAAGCCTGGTGATGGGATGAAGTTCACCTACCTTGGCAACGACATCACAAGTATTGAGATTACTAAGGACAGCACAAACTCCATACTTATTGAAATCTCAAATGACATCTCTATAAAAAAAATATCTAAAGATGTTGAGCTAATTAAATCATTTAAAAGTGGCGTAATAAAAACATCATTTTACGAGGCTGCCCTTGATGCAGATATCCCAGATTCAATTATTATGGATTTTGCATATATTCTTGGGTGGGATATTGATTTTGTCTTTGATATTCGTCAAGGGGATTCCTTCTATGTGATATATGAAACTCCATATTCTGGCGGAGAACAAATTCAAAATGGCGATATAGTTGCTGCAAAATTTATAAACAAAGGAAAAACTTATTCAGCTAACAGATTCTTTACAGATAAAAATAAAAAAGAGTTTTTTGATAATGATGGGAATAATATGCAAAAAGCTTTCTTAAGAGCGCCTTTAGATTTTGCTTATATTAGTTCGCATTTTAATCCTAATAGAATGCATCCTGTTCTGCACACTATTAGAGCTCATAATGGAGTTGATTATGCGGCCAAAAGAGGTTCGCCGGTCAGAAGCACCGGAGATGGCACCGTTCAGTTTGTTGGTAGAAAAAATGGTTGTGGTAATGAGATAGTTATAAAACATTCAAACGATATTTCTACAAGATATTGTCACTTAGAGGGTTTTGCATCTAGCATCAGAAAAGCAAAAAAGGTTAATCAAGGTGATACCATAGGTTTTGTTGGCAGTACTGGTCTTGCAACTGGCCCGCATCTTCACTACGAATTTAAAATTGGAGGCAAAAATATTGATCCGATAAAAGTTAAACTCCCTTCTGCGGAACCAATTTCTAAAGAGTTTAAGTCGAGCTTTGATACACTAGTTGAAGATAATAAATTGTTATTATCTAGGTTCGAATACCTTTACCCTAAAGAATATGATTAAAAAATATTATATCGGAGCAATGTCAGGTACAAGTTTTGATGCTATTGATGTTTCTGTTATTGGATTAAAGAATGGCATTAGTCTTGAGTGTTTTCATTCAAAAAAAATTCCAAGTCAGGTAAAGTCCAAAATTCGAACTCTGATAAATGGAGAGAATGTCACTTTGTCTGAGCTTGGTATCCTCGATAAACAAATTGGCTCCTTGTTCTCAACATCAGTTCAAGAGTGTATTAATAAAAATAAATTACATAAATCTAATATTGGTGGTATTGCAATATCAGGACAGACTATTCGTCATGAAGTTAATAAAAAAAATTCATTTTCTATGCAAATTGGCGATCCAAATATAATAGCAACTGAAACTCAGCTTCCTGTAATTTATGATTTTAGAAATACGCATATTGCTCTAGGTGGAGAAGGTGCCCCTCTTGTACCTGAGTTTCATAATGAACTTTTTTATAAAAAAGGAAGCCCTAGAATTATTCTCAACCTTGGAGGCATAGCTAATTATACCTATGTTTCAAATAGAAAAAATTTATGGGGTTCCGACGTCGGTCCTGGTAATGCCCTTCTAGATGCATATTGTCAGAAATTTCTTGATAAGTCATTTGATAAAGATGGAAGGATTGCTTCAAAGGGAAAAATTTATAAGCCTGAATTGCAAAAACTTTTATCAAATAAATTTTTTAAAAAATCATTCCCAAAATCTACTGGAAAAGAATTATTTAATTTAAGCATGCTATCAAGAAAATTTATTAAAGAATCAGCTGAAGATGTTCTTGCGACTCTCACCGAATTTTCAGCCTTATGTGTGGCTAATGCAATTAAACAAAATAATCATAAATTTGATGAAATAATCATTTGTGGCGGTGGCGGAAATAATAAGTTTCTTTTAAAAAGAATTTCAAATTTAATTCAAAGAGACGCTGCACTTTCATCTAACCTTGGTTACAACATTCAAGCCATTGAATCTATGGCATTTGCTTGGCTAGGATTTAAAAGATTAGCCAACCAGCCTTTAAAAATTCAATTAGGTAAAGATAAGTTTAATAGAGGGTTATTGGGATCTATAGCTAAGTCTAAACCGTAAACGACTCACCACAACCACATGTGGTCTTTGCATTAGGATTTTCAATAACAAATTTTGCTCCAGAAAGGTCCTCAACAAAATCAAGGGTTGATCCATACAGATATGGATATGACATAGAATCAATTAGAACTTTAAATTCTCCAAAATCAATCACATCATCATCAAATGCCTCGACATCATCAAATTTAAAGCCGTATTGAAAACCTGAACAGCCTCCTCCAGTTACATATACTCTGAATTTTGAGCGCTCACCTTCTTTTAAAACATTAGTAATTCTGCCCAATGCAGAATTAGTAAGTTCAATTGAGCGGTCTTGATTGGTTTCCATAATTATTTAATTTTGATTCTAATATTATTTTTTTTCAATTATTCATTATATAACTATTCTAATAGCCATATGTAAGTTGTTAAATCAGTATTTATTCAAATTTTCTAAATATGCTAGATAAAAAATTAGAGCTGCTATCAATTATTATCAATAACAATATAAAATATAAGGGTTCATACAAAAAATTATGCACTAATGAAATCAACTCTTATTATATTTTCTTCAACTGATGGGCAGACACAAAAAATTTGCAAAAGAATAATGGAATTCGAAAAAAATAAAAATGACTCTCAAATAGTATCAATTTCTGAGGCTCGAAATACTGATTTATCTCAATTCCAAAGAATAATCATTGGTGCTAGCATAAGATATGGGAAACATAAACCTGATCTGTATAACTTCATAGAATCTAATATTGACGAAATTTCTAATAAAGAAAATGCTTTTTTTTCAGTTAATGTTGTAGCAAGAAAGCCTGAAAAAAATACACCTAATACGAACCCTTATATGAAAAAATTTTTATTTAAAACGCCTTGGAAGCCAAAATCATTAGCTGTTTTTGCTGGAAAAATTGATTACCCAAAATATAATTTTATTGACAAGCACATGATCAGATTTATTATGTGGATGACGAAAGGACCAACGGATACAAAAAATACTTATGAATTTACTGATTGGAGTAAAGTTGATAGCTTCGCCGTTAAGGTAATTTCATAAAAGTATTAAATTCTTGATATCATATATTCCTTTAATTTCATATCACTATAGATTATTAAATTGCACAATATAGAAAAATCAATAGCTTTGTTTGATAGAGCTAAATCATTAATGCCAGGAGGAGTAAACTCTCCTGTTAGAGCGTTCAAAAATATTAATGGTAATCCTATTTTTTTTGAGAAAGCTAAAGGAGCTTACCTGTTCGATGCAGATGGAAATGAGTATATTGATTATATAGGTTCTTGGGGACCAATGATTATGGGTCACTCACACCCAGAAGTTGTTAATGCAATTAAAAATCAAGCTGATTTAGGAACTAGTTATGGAGCTCCAACTGGGCTTGAGTCTGACGTAGCCTCACTAATAATTCAGTGCATTCCATCCATTGAAAAGATAAGGATGGTCAATTCTGGCACTGAAGCAACTATGAGCACCATAAGACTTGCAAGAGGCTATACAAACAAGAATAAAATAATTAAATTTGATGGCTGCTATCACGGTCACGTTGACTCACTTTTAATTAAAGCGGGTTCGGGGGTTTCTACGTTTGGTCTTCCGGACTCTCCAGGAATTCCAAAAGATTTAGCAAAACATACTATTACATGTCCATATAATGATGGTGAAGCTTTTGAAAAAATATTTCATGAGATTAAAGATGATCTAGCAGCTGTTATTGTGGAACCTATTGCAGGCAACATGGGCTTTGTTCCAGGCACAAAAAAATTCTTAGAGACATTAAGAGAAAAAACTAGTTCTTCAAATTCATTACTAATCTTCGATGAGGTTATGAGTGGCTTTAGAGTGTCTCTAGGTGGAGCTCAAGAAATTTATAATATAAAGCCTGATCTAACAGCACTGGGCAAGGTGATTGGCGGCGGGCTTCCCGTAGGAGCCTTTGGTGGTAAAAAAGATATCATGGATTATCTGGCTCCAATTGGTCCTGTATACCAAGCAGGCACACTGTCTGGAAATCCACTGGCTATGGCAGCGGGATCAACTTTGTTAAATTTAATAATTAAAGAAAATCCTTTTGAACTTCTTGAAGCTAATGCAAAAGAGTTATTGGGTGGCATGAAAAATATTATGGATACAGCTGGCATTCCTTTTTCAACAAACCAAATAGGAGGAATGTTTGGTTTTTTCTTCTCTGAAAAATTACCAAACAATATTACTGATGTTTCAGCTTCGGATGACAATATTTTTGCTTTATTTCTTAATGCATGTATTAGAAATGGAATATACTTTGCCCCATCAAAATTTGAAGCTGGTTTTATATCAACTAAACATGGAAATAATGAAATACATAAAACGCTTGAAATTATAGAAAATATTATAAAAGTTGGAGTAACTAAAAAATGAAATACGATATCAGTGCACTTGGAAACGCCTTAGTAGATACGCAATATAAAGTCAGTCATGATTTTTTAGCAAGTGTAGGGCTTGAGGCAGATTCAATGACTTTAGCAACATCAGAAGAGCAAGCACCCATAATTAATAAATTAATAGAAATGGGTTCTGAGTCAATGTCTGATTGTGGCGGTTCTGCTACAAATTCTTTGGTGGCTGCTGCAAATTATGGATCTAAATGTCATCATGTATGCAGAGTTGCTGATGATGCTGATGGTAAAAAATATCTTGATAGTCTTCGCTCTGCCGGGGTAGAACACATTGGAATAAGTTCTGAAAATACAGATATGCCCACAGGAAAGTGTTTGATTCTAGTTACCCCTGATGCAAAAAGAACAATGAGCAGTATGTTAGGAGTTAGCGCGTATCTAGGGGCTTCTGATATAAATTATGAAGTGGTTGAAAATTCTAAAATCTTTTATATAGAAGGCTATATGGTTACCAGTGATGATAATTTTAACGCTGTCATCTCTGTTTTAGAGCACTTAAAGGGAAAAGGTACAATTAAGGCATTATCGCTTTCAGATGCCGGAATTGTTCATGGCTTTAGGGATAAGTTTGAACTAATAGAATCTTATGGGATTGATATGGTTTTTTGCAATGACGATGAAGCTGTTGCCTTTTCAAACCAACAGAACATCAACGAAGCTGAAGAGTTTTATAAATCTAAGTCTTATATGACAATTATTACCAAGGGATCAGAGGGAAGCGTGGTTATAGAAAATGGGGTAAAGCATTTGGCTGAAGCAGAAAAAATAATTCCGGTTGATACCAACGGAGCTGGAGACATGTTTGCTGGATCTTTTATGCACGCATATCTTGAGGGCAACGATATAACAGAATGTGCAAAATTTAGTAACTATGCTTCTTCTAAGGTAGTGGAGACATTTGGACCAAGACTCGATTCAAATGGCTATGCTGAAGTTTTAAATAAATTAAAAAAAAGCTAGCTAATTTGTTCAGTATCTGATATTTTCTCCACCCTAAAAACTCTTATTAAATCCGTAATTAATGACAAAAACAAAAACTGTAGCAGCAAAGAAAACAACTAAAAAAGCACCAGCTAAAAAAGTAGTGGCTAAAAAGGCTCCAGCTAAAAAAGTAGTGGCTAAAAAGGCTCCCCAAAAAATTGCTAATAATAAATCTAAAATTGCTGCATATAAATCTAAAAAAAATGAAAAGTATATGAGCGATGCTATGAAAAGACATTTTGTAGCTGTATTACTTTTATGGAAAGAGCACCTTTTAGATGAAATGCAAAAAACTTTTGATCATCTTAAGACAAAAGGTGAAACCTACGCTGATCCAGTTGACAGAGCCTCTCAAGAGGAAGAGTTTGCATTTGAGCTAAGAACTAGAGATAGAGAAAGAAAGCTTATTAGCAAGATAGCAGTATCGCTAGAAAAGATAAAACAAGATGATTACGGTTGGTGTGATTCATGCGGGGACGAGATTGGAATTAAAAGGCTAGAAGCTAGACCAACTGCTACTCATTGTATTGATTGTAAAACCTTGGATGAAATTAAAGAAAAACAACTCAATGGATAACATTTGTAGATAACTCGTGATGACACTTGATTGATAATAAAAAAATAAGCAAGTTCGCTATATCTGTAATACAAGATCTTCAAAATCATAATTTTCAAGCATATCTAGTCGGTGGATGTGTAAGAGACGCCCTTTCTGGAATAGAACCCAAAGACTTTGATATAGCAACTAGTGCAACTCCAGAACAAGTAAGAAAAATTTTTAAAGCCTCTAGAATTATTGGGAAAAGGTTTAAGCTTGTTCATGTTTTTAATAGATCTGAGCTACTTGAGGTTGCCACTTTTAGATCTGGCAATAATCAAACTAATGACGATGCAAATCTAATTAAAGATGAAGCAGGAAAAATCTTAAGGGACAATGTTTGGGGAACACTAGATCAAGATTGTTATAGAAGAGATTTCACAGTTAATGCTTTATATTACTGTCCCATTTCAAAAACGATAGAAGATAAAAGTGATGGCCTTAAACATATTCATAAGAAAGTTATTGTATCTATTGGCGATCCTCAAAGAAGATTTGAAGAAGATCCAGTAAGAAGTCTTAGAGCAATAAGATTTAGCAACAAGCTTGGTTTTAAAATTGATAATAATGTAAAAGAAGCTATCTATGATAAGGGGCATCTTTTATCTAGTATTTCAAATGCTAGGCTTTTTGATGAGTTCTGTAAAATATTTCTTGGCGGTATGGGTGAGAAAAATTTTATTAAGCTTTGCTCATTCAATCTCAATAAGTATCTTATTCTTACAGATCCTAATAAAAGTGATTTTTCTAACGACATTATGATTCGAGCATTAAGAAATACTGATGATCGAATTAGAAACAATCAATCTGTAACTCCTGGTTTTTTAATTGCTGCCCTCTTATGGCCAATCCTTATCTCCAAATGCTCAAAAGATGGTGAAATAAATATTAGAAAATTTTTTAGGTCCATGGACGGTGTGCTTAGGGAGCAGCAAAAACTAACAGCAGTACCAAGAAAATTTAATAGCTATATAAAAGATATATGGGTTTTACAGCTAAAGCTGCATAGCAGAATAAAAAGTCAACCCTACAAAACTATAAGACATCCAAGATTTAGAGCTGCCTATGATTTTTTACTGGTTAGAGAAAGCGCCTCTAGAGATAAAAACGGTTTAGGCAAATGGTGGACTGATTTCCAGAAAAATGATGATTCTTTGAGAGGCTCATTAATATCAAGGATGAATGAAAAAAGTGATGAAGAATCATCTAAAATATTTGGTTTCTACAACGAGTTGAGATAATCTAGAGTAAAACTTATATGTAAAAAATGAAGCCAGCTATTAAAGAAGTACCACTTCCTAAATACATCGCCATTGAGGGTCCTATTGGCGTAGGGAAAACAACACTTGCAAACAAAATAGCGAATACCTTTAACTATGATGCTTTTCTTGAACAGCCTGCTGAAAATCCATTCCTTAAAAATTTTTATAGAAACCCAAGTCAGTCAGCATTAGCAACTCAACTATTCTTTTTATTTCAAAGAATGCAACAGATACAAGATTTAAAACAAAGGAGTCTTTTTGAAACCGTAAGAGTTGCTGATTTCTTGATTGAAAAGGATAGATTGTTTGCAGAAGTTACTTTATCTAATGAAGAAATGGATCTGTATGACAAAGTTTATGATCATATTACTCTTGATGCCCCTTCTCCAGATCTCGTAATCTACCTTCAAGCTCCAATTGATGTTCTAAAAGACAGAATTACAAAAAGAGGAAATATTAACGAGCAATATCTAACACTTGAGTACCTAGAAAAACTTAATGATGCTTATTCAAGATTTTTCTTAGATTATAACGATGCACCACTTTTAATTATAAATGCAGCTGACATAAATTTAGAATCTAATGAATCTGATTATGAATCTTTAATAACTAAAATAATGTCTAATCCAAAAGGTAAAAATTTCATAAATCCTCAGCCCTCAATAATATAAAAAAATAATATGTCGAATGGTATATATCAACCAAAAGATGGAAATAATCCTTTTATAGAGAATATTGATGAATATAAAAATTTATATGAACAATCTATAAATAATCCTTCTAAGTTTTTTAGTAATCTCGCTAAAGAGGATTTATCTTGGATAAAAGATTTTACCTCTGTTCATAATGAGGAGTTTGCTAATACAAAATGGTTTGAGGGTGGAAAAATAAATATTAGTGTTAATTGCATTGATAGGCACCTTAAAGATAACCCAGACAAGATAGCCGTTATCTGGGAAGGTGACAATCCAAATGATTCAAAAGAACTTACCTTTCAAGAGCTTCATGATGAAGTCTGTAAATTTGCAAATGTTTTAAAAGATCTTGGAGTAAAAAAGGGTTCAAGGGTTTGTATTTATATGCCAATGATTTTAGAAGTAGCATTTGCAATGCTTGCATGTACTAGGATTGGAGCAATCCATTCAGTAGTTTTTGGTGGATTTTCACCTGAATCGCTAAAAGATAGAATTCTTGATGCTAATTGTGAAATGGTTATTACGGCTGATGAGGGATTAAGGGGTGGTAAAGTAGTTCCTCTTAAATTAAATGTAGATGAAGCATTAGAAAAATGTCCTGATGTTAGAA
>UPTG01000975.1_pt1 | contig 21962 bp, 18 predicted proteins | sample 2160121 | NCBI WGS metagenome assembly UPTG01 (sample SAMN06266255, study PRJEB28933) | marine metagenome | isolation source: Columbia River Estuary | place: USA:Columbia River Estuary, USA | collected 2014-07-27
TGTGACCCCGCCTAAGGGATACCTGAAGGCTGTGCGCACAATCACCAAGGCTCACAATGCGCTTTTCATCGCCGATGAAATTCAATCGGGGTTAGGTCGAACCGGAGCCACGGTGCAGTGCCAGAACGAAAAGGTCACTCCGGATATGTACATCCTGGGTAAGGCTTTGGGCGGCGGGATTGTTCCGGTCAGTGCTGTGGTGGGAACTGCAGACGTGATGGGGGTCTTGAAGCCTGGCCAACACGGTTCCACTTTTGGTGGGAACCCACTGGAGGCAGCTGTGGGTCTCGCGGTCGTGCGCATGCTGGCTAAAGGTGACATCCAGAAGCGTTCGCAACGTTTGGGCAAACACCTCCTGAAGCGCCTTGAATCCTTAGTCGGTAAGGGAGTCCTCGAAGTTCGTGGGGCTGGCTTATGGGCGGGTATCGATATCGATCCCAGCTTGGCCACGGGTCGTGAAGTCTGCGAGGCGTTGATGGCACGAGGTGTGCTTGCTAAAGACACGCACGGTTCCACCATTCGTCTAGCGCCGCCGTTGATGGTGTCCAAGAAGGATTTGGATTGGGGCATCGATCAACTTGAAGCTGTATTAGCGCAGATGCGGGCCCAGTAATCTCAGTTTTTCCTTGCCAGAAAAGTTAGCTTAGGCTAACCTAACTTTGTAGGTCTTTATCGTGGGATGAATGAGCATCCACGTTTCGTCTCGTAGGAGGAAATCCATGTCTATTACTGTGCCCATCCAGCACTCCGTGGTGTGGATCACCGCGCTCGCTGTGCTCGCCGGGTGTGTCTCTTCGACAGAACCTGCCGGAGTGAGCGAGGAGGCTGTCTCCGAAGAGACAACAGCCGTGGTGCCAGCAGACGAAGCCGATAACTACGTGATTTTGTATTCCGGTCGGGAAGAAAGCCTCGTTCAACCGCTGATCGATATGTTTAGCGAACAAAGCGGCATCGAAGTCGATATTCGCTACGCGGGCACCTCGGAATTGGCCGCACAATTGCTCGAAGAAGGGGCACAAAGCCCCGCAGCGGTCTTTCTTTCCCAGGATGCGGGGGCCCTGGGAGCGCTCAGCGAAGCGGGACTCTTCACCACACTTCCCGAGAACATTACGCAACGAGTGGACGGTGCCTTCACCTCCCAGGATGACACCTGGGTCGGTATTACCGGGCGAGCTCGAGTGCTGGTGTATGACAGCGAGAGCGTGACCGAAGAGGAACTGCCGAGGACGGCTGATGACATTGTCGGACCCACCTGGTCGGGCAAGGTCGGTGTTGCCCCCGGGAACGCAAGCTTTCAATCGTTTGTGACTGCCTATCGTGTCCTCCGGGGCGAGGGTGCTGCTGATCAGTGGGTGTCTGGCTTGACGATTAATGACCCACAAATATTTGACAAGAACAGCGCAATCCTCGAAGCGGTCAATTCCGGTGAGATCCCGCTGGGGCTTATCAACCACTATTACTGGTATCAAATGGCTGCCGAGCGCGGTGTAGACACCATGAGGGCGCAGTTGTATTTCACCCAACCTGGCGATGCTGCCTCCATCGTGAACGTTAGTGGGGCTGGCATTTTGGCAGCGCAGAGCTTTGATCTCGATGCCTATGACTTGGTGGAATTTTTGGTCTCAGATGTGGCCCAAGAGTATTTCGTATCCACGACGTATGAATATCCCCTGGTTCCTGGTGTCGTTGCTCCCGAGGGGTTGCCGGCGTTGAGCGATTTGGCTATCGCTGATTTTGATCTTGCTGACTTAGCAACACTGGCGCAAACCCAGGAATTACTGAGAAGGTATGGGTTGATTTTCTAATCACACTCAGAAAGTAGCCATCGTGACCCAGAGCGTAATGCCCGGTGTTCAGGCTGCTCACACCAGCAGGTCTCGACCACAGCTATGGCTGGTGGGGCTGGTCGCTCTTTCGTTAGCCAGCGCCTCTGTACCGCTGGTGTATTTGGGTGTTCGCGCAAGCGCGGTGCCCTTTAGTCAGATACTGGACATTCTTTCCAGGCCCCAGGTGGGAATGCTGGTGGTGAACACGATTGGTCTTTCTCTATCGGTGGCGCTCAGTGCAGTGATCATGGGAACAACGATCGCGGCCATCTTGTCGCGCCTGCAGGTGGGAGGAAATCGAATATGGCTGCTGGTTTCTGCTCTTCCCTTAGCGGTCCCGTCCTACCTGGCTTCCTACGGTTGGCTGGTGGTTTCTCCCGGACTTGACGGATTTGCGCCCAGTTACGCGTTGCTCACGGCAGTCACGGTGCCCTATGTCATCTTGCCGGTGGCTGCTGCACTTCGGGGAACATCGGCTGATGCCGAATCAGTGGCCCGAACGCTGGGGCTAGGCCCCATTGAGGCGTTTAGGAAGGTGACCTGGCCCAGAGTTCGTCCCGCTGCTATCGCTGGTGGTTTATTGGTATTCCTCTATTCCTTGAGTGATTTTGGTTTGGTGTCGATGTTGCGCTTTCCCACCCTGACCTGGGGGGTTCAGCAGGCGTATGCCTCAAGTTTCGATCGATCACAGGCGGCTATTTTGGCTCTGTTGCTCGTCGTCATCGCGTTGGTGGTGGTGAGCGCTGAGCGAAGTGCACGCGGATTTGTGACCCAATCCTCATCGGTGCCCTCGCCGCTGGAGCCTATTTTCCGCCCGGTCCGGATGGTGGTGATGTTGTTGGTGTCACTGCCTCCGCTGATTGGCGTAGTCGTCCCTATGGTGGGGCTGGGTATCCGGTTGGCTAATGCGCAAACCCTGCGAGAAATCGATGGCACCAGGCTTATCGTGGCCACCTCGATGACGGTGGGGGTTTCCTTAGCAGCTGCCGTTGTGGCCTTGGTCTTGGCTCTGCCGATAGCCGCGCTAGCGGCGCGGTACTCGACCAGGTGGGCCGGGGCGCTGGAAGGGCTTGGCTATCTTTCCCACGGGTTACCAGGAATTGTGGTGGGTTTGTCTTTGGTGTTCTTTAGCTTGCAGGTGGTACCAGCGCTCTATCAGAGCGTGGTGGTGTTGGTTTTTGCCTATGCCGTGTTGTTTATGCCTAAGGCTCTGGGAACGGCGAGAGCCAGTATCGAGGCAGTGTCACCTGATTTGGTGAGCGTGGCGCGCACGCTCGGCTCTTCTCCCTTGAGCGCATGGCGCCGCGTGACTTTGCCACTGGCCTTGCCAGGGCTTGGTATCGGTGCGTTACTCGTAGCGATTGCCACGATGAAGGAATTGCCCGCAACGCTCTTGTTGCGACCTATTGGTGCCAATACTTTGGCAACAGAGTTATGGACTAGGACAGCCGCTGGCGAATTTGGGGCAGCGGCACCCTATGCCGCCCTCTTGGTGTTGGTCGCAGCTATACCTGCGATGATTCTCTCGGGTGTTCGCCCGGGTGCGAAAGAGGCTCTATGACCACAGTGACGATCAAGAACGTCGGACTTTCCTATGGAAATGCTCCGGCGCTTCAGGATGTCTCCTTGGTGATTCCTTCGGGATCTTTGGTGGCTATTTTGGGCCCTTCGGGGTGTGGAAAAACAAGTTTGCTCATGGCGCTCGCTGGTCTGGTGGGCATTAACAGTGGAAGCATCACGGTGGGATCGCGCGAGCTCTCTACCGCTAGCTCCCGAGTCCCCCCGGAGCAGCGCGGAGTCGGATGGGTTCCTCAAGAAGCTTCTCTGTTCCCGCATTTAAGCGTGGGAGACAACATTGGTTTTGGTCTTCCCGCGGGCCGCCGCCGCGGTGACAAGGTCGATGAGTTAGCCGAGCTGGTCGGATTGGCAGGATTTCAGGATCGCTCGCCCACGAAACTCTCGGGAGGCCAAGCACAGCGGGTCGCCTTGGCCAGAGCGCTTGCTCCATCACCGGATGTGTTGCTCCTGGATGAACCTTTCGGTGCCTTGGATACTGTCTTGCGCCATAGTTTGGCCCGAGACGTAGCGAAGGTGTTGCGCGAGGGAGACATCACAGCGGTGCTGGTGACTCATGACCGCGAAGAAGCGCTGGATCTCGCCGACCTGGTGGTCGTTATGGATGCCGGTCGCATCGTTCAGGTGGGGACACCGTTGGAGATCTATGAATCCCCCGCTACTCCGTGGGTGGCGTCTTTTGTGGGTGACACCGTGGAGCTACCTGGTGTGTGGCGAGATGACGCGCTGGATTGTCAACAGTGTGGGGCTAAAGACTTCTGTGGGCCTGCCGAAAACCGACTGGGTTGTTCGGGTCATGTGGAGTGCGCGCTGGGTGATGTTGCGGCAACGGCGCGAGGATATGAGCCCACAGCTGGCGAGACGGTGCGCGTGGTGGTGCGTCCGGAATGGTTAGTGCCCGCCTCCACCGGAATCCCTGCGAGGGTGCGAGGGGTGTCCTATGCCGGCCATGATGCGTTGGTGGAATTTGATGTAGAAGGCGCCGGTGAGCGAGTGCGAGCCCGCATCGCGGCACCGTTTTTGCCCACAGTTGGCCAAGACTTCCATTTGGCACTGCGCCATCCAGCTTTGGTTTTTCCGGTTTCTCCCCAGAACCCGCGTTAGCCTAAAGGGGTGCCTAGCGACCCTCACCCCAGTGACACCACTGTCTTGAGCGTGGACATCCTGGAGGGTATTCGGGATCGAGCCCCAGGTTTAGATGATCGCAACGAGTTTTTCTTTGAGGATTTAGAGATCCTCACCCGCATTGGGTATCTGAAACCTCGCTCACTGGGGCAAATGATCTATGACCAGCGCCTGCTGGCCTCTTATGCTCCTGCCACGGCTCTGGGAGTGGGTATGCACCTGACCTGGATGGGCGTCGCGCGAGACATGGTGGCTGCTGGCGAAGACCACCTGCAGTGGGTTCTTGATGATGGTGCAGCTGGGGAACTGTTCGCGTTCGGGGTGAGCGAGCGGGGCAATGATCGGGTCCTTGCAGATTCTGTGACCACTGTCGTGAAAACACCGTCGGGTTATGAATTCACCGGGACCAAAATTTTTGTTTCTACTTCGCCTGCCTGGACCCGCATGAGCGTCCTAGGTCGCTTAGACGAGAGCATCGTCCATGGGTTTATTACCCGGGATCAACAAGGTTGGTCCCAGACGAAGGACTGGGACACCTTGGGGATGCGGGCAACACAGAGCTACACGACCCAATTAGACGCTGTGGTGGTGCCCCCGGAGCGCATAGCGCGCATCCTTCCCGTGGGCCCCAACACCGACCTGTTTACTCAGGCGATATTCCAGAACTTTCTCCTCCTAGTCTCGAGCGTCTACGCCGGGATTGCGGATAGAGCCTTAGAGCTAGCCGTGGATTGCGCCACACACAAGACCAGTGTTTTTGAGGGGGAGCTTTCCGCTGCGGAAGATCCCGATATTCGCTGGCGGGCAGCTGATGCCGCTATCGCACTGGATGCTCTGGCACCGCAATTGGAAACCTATGCCGCCTGGGTAGATGGCGGAATCGACAAACCCGAGGGCTGGTTTCGCTTACTCTCCGGTATTAAACACACCAGTGTGGAAACCGCGAGACGGGTGGTGGATCAAGCGATGCGGATTGCGGGTGGGTCTGGATATCGCAGCTCCCACGAACTCAGTCGGCTCCAGCGCGATGTCTTAGCCGGTATCTATCACCCCAGTGATACCGAAGCGGTACATCACACGGTGGCTTTCGACCTTTTTGGTCACTAATAAACAAGCCTCCACGAGGAGGCACTGCTCTACTATGAGGCCATGGCGATAACCCCTCGCACGGACGATATCTTCATCGACTCCTTCGGAGTCACGATTCACTATCACCGCTGGTCGCCGAAGAAGAAGCCGACCGCGATTGTGCAAATTGCCCACGGTTTGGGTGAGCACGCTCTTCGTTATGACAATCTCGTGGCGGCGTTGGTTGGGGCAGGCTATGAAGTGTGGGCTGATGAACCGCGCGGTCACGGAGCCACGGGCCTCGAGCAGTGGGGTGGCGATTACAGCAAACTAGGCAAACTGGGACCTGGTGGTATGCGGGCCACGCTCACAGCGGTGGAGGATTTCAGCGACCTGATTGCTCAGCAACGCCCGGGTGTTCCGTTGTTCTTCCTAGGTCACAGCTGGGGGTCGATCATGGGACAAATGATTCTTAATCGAGGCGGTGCCTCCCGCTACGCCGGCATGATTCTCTCCGGCACGGCCTATCGAATGCCCGGGATGATGAATGCTGGAGATCTCAATTCTCGACACAAGCACTTGGGCACCATTGGAGCCGAGTGGTTAAGCCGTGATGTAGCGGTCCATGAGGCGTGGCGGGATGACCCACTGACGTTTGTGGCCGACACCCTTAAGTTAATGGGTCCGCTCGATGCTGCCCGATTATTAGGCACACCTCGAAAGCTCACTCACGATATTCCCCTGTTGATCATGATTGGTTCTGATGATTCGCTCGGTGGGGAGAAGAGTGTGAAGAAATTGGCCGATGCCTATCTGCGCGCAGGAGCCAGTGACGTGGAACTCATTGTGTATGAGGGAGCTCGCCACGAGATTTTCAACGAAACAAACCAGGAAGAGGTCCGAGGGGATCTGATCTCCTGGTTACAAAGCAGGTTCACCAGCTCGAAGTCGTAGGCTGGAAGGGTGCACGCTGAATACAAAGTCCCCGGGGGCAAGCTCGTCGTCGTCGACCTCGAGGTGGAGAACCACCGAATTAGTTCCTGCCGCCTAGCGGGAGACTTTTTTCTGGAACCCGATGACGCCTTGGAGAGCATTAATGCAGCAATAGTCGGGCTCCCCTCCAGTTCCTCCAGTGAGGACATTGCGCAGGCAGTTCGCTCTAGCTTGGATTCTGATGTGGTGATGATGGGGTTTAGCCCCGAGGCGATCGGAACAGTAATTAGGCGTGCCATGACGCACGCCAAAGGTTTTGGCGAGTATGACTGGGAATATCTGGCGCCACAACCGCTGGACCCGCTAGAGCAAATGGCTCTAGACCAGGTACTCGCGGAGGAAGTGGGCGCAGGACACCGAGGACCCACGTTGCGCATTTGGGAGTGGGCACAACCGGCAGTAGTGATTGGCAGTTTCCAGTCGGTCAAAAATGAAGTCGACCTGGACGCCGCCGCGCGCCACGGCATGGAGGTGGTACGGCGGGTGAGCGGTGGCGGTGCGATGTTTATGGAATTGGGTACAGCCATCACGTACTCGCTCTATGCCCCCGCCGAGCTGGTATCGGGGATGAGCTTTCAAGATTCCTACGCGTTTCTTGATGATTGGGTGGTGCAGGCTCTGCGCGGGCTTGATATTGATGCCAGTTACCAACCGCTCAATGACATTACGAGTCCCACGGGCAAAATTGGCGGGGCAGCTCAAAAACGCCTGGGTAGTGGAGCGGTGTTGCACCATGTCACGATGGCCTACGACATGGATGGCGATCGCATGGTCGAAGTGCTGCGCATTGGTCGGGAAAAAATTAGCGACAAAGGCGTTGCCAGTGCGAACAAGCGCGTAGATCCACTCAAAGCACACACGGGATTGACCAAGAATGCCATTGAAGACCACCTAGTGGCGACCTTCCGCGGACTCTATGGCCTGCGCGATGGTTCGCTCACGCCGCAGGAGCTGGACAGAGCGAAAGCCCTGGCACAAGAAAAATTTGCCACCTCCGAATGGTTTTATCGAGTTCCGTGAGTGAGACACAGCTAACACAATCGAGGGTGCGCTTGCGCACCATTATTTTGTCTACCGCTTTGGGACTGATTCTTGTCGCGGCGGTCATCGTCTCGGCAATCACCGGACAGCTCGCTATTTCACCCAGCGATGTGGTCGGCTCGCTACTGAAATGGATGGGGATAGCAAATTCTTGGGCCCCTACGGACCCCGTTATTGAATCCACCCTCCAGGTGGTGCGTTTCCCCCGGATTGTGATGGCCTTAGCTGTGGGGGCAGCGCTTGCGGTGGCAGGAGCACTGATGCAGGCCGTTTTTGGAAACCCCTTGGCCGAGCCTGGCGTGGTGGGGGTCTCCTCCGGAGCAGCATTGGGCGCCTCCACGGCCATCGTGTTTGGCATATCGGCCTCGGGCGGCGGTGTTGCGTTGCTTGCGTTCCTCGGCGGTTTAGGAGCCACGTTGCTGGTGTATGCGGTGGCACGAGCCGGTGGGCGAACCGAAGTCGTCACTCTGTTGCTGACCGGTATTGCCATCAACGCTTTCGCTCAAGCCGGTTTGGCCTTCGTCTTATTCTTGGCGGATACGGCCAGTCGGGAACAGATTGTGTTTTGGCAACTGGGCTCCCTGGCAGGATCTCTGTGGTCTGAAGTCGTTGTGGTGTTGCCGGTGTTGGTTATCGGAACAGTGCTGGCGCTGATGATGTCGAGGCAACTTGATTTGTTAGCGCTGGGTGAGCGAAACGCACGACACCTGGGTGTTGATGTGGAGCGCTTGCGGATTGTGGCCATCGTCCTGGTGGCGTTGCTCACGGGTGTGGCGGTCGCGTTTGCGGGAATTATTGCGTTTGTGGGTCTGGTTGTTCCCCACATCATTCGGATGGCGTTGGGACCTGCCCACCGGGGATTGCTCTTGGCCAGTGCGGTGGGCGGTGGGGCACTGTTGGCAGTGGCCGATTTGCTCACCAGGACACTAGTGTCGGGTGCGGATTTGCCCATTGGCATGCTGACCGCGCTGGTGGGTGGGCCCTTCTTCTTTGGCCTGTTGTATCAACAGCGCCGTCGCAGCGGAGGATGGGCCTGATGGAGCAGCAATCACCGCTGATTAGGTGTGAGTCGATTGGGCTCGCTCTCGATGGCCGAGCGATTATCAAAAATGTGTCGCTGGAAGTATTTGCGGGTGAAGTACTGGCCCTAGTCGGACCCAATGGGGCGGGCAAATCTTCCATCCTCTCGGTGATGGCAGGCGATGTCCCTGCGACCAGCGGAATGGCTTCCCTCGGGGGCAAAGACGTCACCAAATATCGCCCGGACGAAGCAGCTCGGGTGCGCTCGGTGTTAATGCAATCCAATCAGGTGTCCTTCCCCTTTAGCGTGGGCGAAATTGTCGACATGGGCCGTGCCCCGTGGGCGCGGACCCCTCAGTTTTCAGAGGATGACGAGGCGATCGAGCAGGCGCTGGAGCAGGCCGATGTGGCCCACCTTGTGGAGCGGCGGTTTAATCAGCTTTCGGGTGGTGAACGAGCCAGGGTTTCCTTTGCTCGGGTATTAGCTCAGCGCACCCCGGTTGTCCTACTGGATGAACCCACCGCGGCGCTGGATCTCAAACACCAAGAGAGTGTGATGCGGGCAATTCGTGGTTTGGCTGATCGAGGCTGTGCGGTGGTCGTGGTGGTCCATGACCTCTCCATTGCCGCGGGATATGCCGATCGGATTGCCATGATTGTTGAAGGCAAGTTGGAGGCAATCGGCACACCAGGAGAGGTGATTGTCGCTGATCGCGTAAGCCGTGTCTACGGTGTGGAGGTCGATATCGAGTCCATCGGTAGGCCGCCTCGCCCGGTCATCCTTCCCCGACGAGCGACGAAATAGTTCTAACTTTTGAGCTCGTCAAACTCGGTATTTTTCATCATGTACTTGGCGATGTAGGGACAGATCGGTCGAACACTCAGCCCGCCTTCAGCCCGAATTGCTTCCAGGGTGCCTTTGACGAGGGGAATCCCCAGACCTTCACCTCGATGCTCTAGGGGAACCTCAGCTCGGACAAGATTGAGTGTGGTGCCCTCTTGGTAGTACTCGACTTCACCGAGGAATTGTTCACCATCGCTGAGGACATACCGGTGTGATTGAGGTTCGTGGGTAATCTTCATGCTGCGTTCCTTCTTAGCGGTGTCGATCCACGGCGTGTGCCATGGCGAGCACAATCTTTTCCAGGACGTGGGAGGGTGCCGCGAGCATCATGCGCAAATGACCAATGCCGGCTTTGCCACACGCGGCGCCGTCGGTAAGGCCAACTTTGGCTTCCTCAGAAAAGAAAGTGGCCCAGGATCGATCTCCGGCAATATCGGGAAGACCAGTGGCGTCTAACCAGGCGATGTAGGTTCCCTCTGGGGCGCGGTAGGTGACTTCGGGCAGATGCTCTGCCAATAACTCCCCCAACAATGTTCTGTTGGTATCGATATAGCCCAACACATCCTCCAGCCAGGGCAGCCCGTCCCGATAGGCGGTGGTATTCGCAATGAGTCCCGGTGTCGCGGCTCCATGGGACACCGCAAACGCGAGGTCTTTCATGGCTGCTTGGTGCTCATCGCTGGTTATCACCAGTTGGGCGCATTTGAGCCCTGGAATGTTCCATGCCTTGGACGCTGAGGTGGCGGTCACGGTATGTCCCGCGGTCACCTCGGATAGTGAGGCGTAGGGGAGGTGGCTGTGTCCGGGGAACGTAAGGGGGGCGTGGATTTCATCAGAAAAGACCATCCCACCATGTGCTTCAACTACCTCGGACAGTGCCACCAATTCTTCTCGCGTGTACACGCGCCCCACGGGGTTGTGGGGATTGCACAGAATCAGCACATGAGCGCCCTGCTCAAAAGCCCTCGCAATACCTTCTAAGTCCATGTCGGCGCGGTCATTCTCACCGTGAATCATGGGAACTTCGATGACGTCGCGACCGCGCATCGGGGTAATGGTGAAAAACGGCATGTAGGCGGGGGTAGGCAGGATGACGGGGGTTCCGGGTCGAGCAAAACGCTCGAGAACAAAGTCGTAGGCACTCAAAACATCCGCCGTGGGGTAGATCCTCTCCGGAGGGATAGACCACGAAAAGCGCGAGTGAAGGAATTCACTCGTGGCGGCCGACATCTCGTCTTTGATGGCGGGTGGTGTGTATCCCAACGTGGGGGTATCCACCGCCTGGTGAAGCGCCTGGGCGATCACGGGGGCAATGCCAAAGTCCATCTCGGCAACGAAAGCTGCGAGGTGATCGGGCATTCTCGTCCACTTCATGCTGCCTTGGGCGCGAAGATCGTCGATCGTGATGTCATCAAATCGGTGGTGAACTGCCATCGTGGCGCTCCTTGGGTGTGAGCTGTGTAGAAATCAGTCTGCCACTGCGATAGGGGCTGTGCTTACTAGACTTACCCCGTGGCCACTTCAACCCCGCGCTATAGCTATTTAGGACCCGCCGGAACTTTCACTTGGGAAGCTCTCCGGCAGGTTTCTGGTGCTGAAAAAGGGGAGTGGATCAGCGTCAATAATGTGGGCGAGGCCCTGGATGACGTCCTCGAAGGCCGCAGCGACTACGCGATGATCGCTATTGAAAACAGCGTCGAGGGGGGCGTTAGCGCTACCCAAGATGCTTTGGCTATGGCGCCAAGCTTGCGCATTGTCGGTGAATATCTTGTCCCGGTGCGCTTTGTTCTCGCGACAAAGCCGGGGACAACTTTGGCCGGTGTCACGACAGTGGCGGCCCACGCAGTCGCCTATGCGCAGTGTCGAACCTGGTTAGAAAAAAATGTGCCTCACCATTCCCACGTGCCGGCTCGCTCGAACGTCCAGGCCGCGCAGTCGTTGGCTGAAGACAACATTGCCGATGCGGCAATCGCTCCACCGGGCATCACCGAACAAGTCGATGTTGATGTGATTGCGACCGACATTGGAGATAACGCGCATGCCCAGACCCGTTTTGTGTTGGTGCGCCTGGGCGGTGCACCCCCGGCTCGCACGGGAGCGGATAAGACCAGCATCATTGCGGAGTTGCCGGATGACCGGGCTGGTCGCTTATTAGAAATGCTGGAGCAATTCGCTACCCGTGGTGTGAACATGAGCTTGCTGGAATCGCGTCCTATCGGCGATGCTATGGGCCGCTATCGCTTTGTTATCGATCTCGATGGCCACATTGACGATGAGCGGGTTGCTGATGCATTGATGGGGCTTCGCCGCTTCAGCCCGAACGTGGTCTTCTTAGGTTCCTACCCCAGGGCAAACGGACACCGTCCTGAAATTTCTACGCCCTATAGCGATGACGCTTTCGTCGATGCCAGAACGTGGCTTGAGCACTTGCGCGCAGGTTCGCCCGAAGGGGCGTGAGAGAATACAGGGGTGATTGACCCCCAAATACTGCGCGAAGACCCTGAGCAGATCCGAGCCTCACTTCGCGCCCGCGGTGGCGATGAAGCACACGTTGATAAAGCTATCGCCGCGGATACCGCCCGCCGAGAGGCCATTTCTGCATACGAGGCATTGCGGGCCGAGCAAAATGCTTTCGGCAAAGAGGTAGCTGGAGCATCGGGGGAGCGCAAACAAGAACTCCTAGCCCAGGTCAAAGAACTCTCTGCTCGCGTCAAGCTTGCTAGCTCGGCAGTTGATGACGCCGAGCGCGAAGCCAGCGAAATTTTGGGCGCTTTACCCAATATTGTGCTCGAGGGTGTCCCTTCTGGTGGGGAAGAGAATTTTGTCACGCTCACAGAGGTAGGGGATATTCCCTCGTTCGAAGGCGATATCAAGGACCACCTGGATTTAGGCGAAGCACTAGACATCCTTGATATGGAACGTGGCGCCAAGGTCTCGGGCTCCCGGTTTTATTTCCTCAAAGGTGCTGGCGCGCTCATGGAAATGGCCTTGATGAATCTGGGGATGAAGCTCGCCCTAGACAATGGCTTCACACCCCTGATTACCCCCACGCTGGTCAAGCCAGAAATCATGCAGGGGACAGGCTTTTTAGGTGAGCATTCTGCTGAGGTGTATCACCTGGATGACGATGATTTGTATCTGACCGGGACAAGCGAGGTGGCGCTTGCCGGGTATCACAGCGATGAAATCATCGATATTTCTGCGGGGCCCCTCCGCTATGCCGGCTTATCCACGTGTTATCGACGTGAAGCAGGTTCCTATGGCAAAGACACCAAGGGCATTATCCGGGTTCACCAGTTTCAAAAACTAGAAATGTTTAGCTACGTCGAACCTTCCCAGGCCCAAGCAGAGCACGAAGCGATGCTGTCGTGGCAAGAACAGATGCTGCAATCTCTCGGACTTAGCTATCGAGTTATTGATGTGGCAGCTGGGGATTTGGGTTCTAGTGCTGCGAGAAAATACGACATCGAGGCCTGGATTCCCAGCCAAGGCGCGTATCGGGAACTCACCTCAACATCCAATTGCACGACATTCCAATCTCGTCGACTCAACATTCGCTACCGCGCGGATAAGGTTTCAGGTACTCAACCGGTAGCCACCCTCAATGGCACCTTGGCGACAACACGGTGGCTCGTGGCGCTGTGGGAGACGCATCAGCAACCCGATGGGTCGGTGGCGATTCCCGAAGCGCTTCAGCCGTATATGGGCGGTCTCAGCGTCCTCAGTTCTTCCTGATATCGACCTGCTAGAAATAGGGGACATGACTGATTCTTCGAGGCCTTGGCTGATTGCGTTAGATATTGACGGCACAGTGCTTCACGAAGACGGCACTCTCTCGCCCGCGGTAATCGATGCGGTCCAGAAAACCCGCGATGCTGGTCATGAGGTAACCCTGGCTACGGGGCGATCAGTCTCCATGACGATTCCTATTTTGGATCGCCTCAACATCGTCCCGGAATATGTTGTCTGTTCTAATGGCGCCATTACGCTCAAGCGTGATACTTCCGCGCCTTCGGGCTATCAAAGATTTCATGTTGAGCGCTTTGACCCCACCCCTGTGCTGACCAAAATCAAGCAGAGATTGCCTCAGGCTCACTATGCGGTGGAAGACGAAACAGGTCTCTATCGATACACCGATTGGTTCCCCGAGGGCGCATTAGACGCCATGAGCGAGCAGGTGAGCTTTGACGAACTACTCACCACCGCTGCAACGCGAGTGGTCGTTATTTCACCCGGCCACGACATTGATGATTTTCTCGTCGTGGTGGAGGACATGGGTCTGCACCAGGTCAGCTACACCGTGGGGTGGACCGCGTGGCTAGATATTGCGCCCGAGGGCATCAATAAATCCACCGCGTTAGAGCTGGTGCGCACAAACTTGGGCTTTGATCTTGACCGGGTCATGGTTATCGGTGATGGCCGCAATGACATTGAAATGCTCCAGTGGGCAGCTCAGCAGGGAAGAGCTGTTGCGATGGGACAGGCTCCGGAAGAAGTCAGGATTCACGCCAGTGAAATGACGGAGGATTTCCTCGCCGATGGCGTTGCCATGGCGCTCTCCACCCTTACCCACTGAGCGTCAAAGGTGGGTGCCCTAGAATTATTCTCGGAGGGCTGTCCGAGCGGCCGATGGAGCTAGTCTTGAAAACTAGTGGGCAGAAATGTCTCGTGGGTTCGAATCCCACGCCCTCCGCCAAGAGCACCAAGCTAAGGATCGGGGGACGGTGTGGCCAAGAAGGCTAAGCCAGCAGCACCCGAACTTTATGGTCCCAGTGATGACTATCCAGACCCACTGCATACTCAGCGCAAGCGCCTCACTGGCTGGAAGCTGATCACTGCGCTGGGCATTGGCGTTGTAGGGGTAGTCGTCATCGGTCTGGGGACTGTTGTGGGGCTCACCGTTCAAAATCTTCAATCCAGTCTCGTCACGGTGGAATTACCCAGCGCACCGGAGCCACTGTTGCCGATGATTGGTGAAATTGAAGGCGGCTTCAATGTTTTGGTTGTTGGTTCTGACACCAGAGCTGGTCAAGGCGATGGCTTTGAGTTTGTGGATACCGAACTCAACGATGTGAATTTGTTGGTTCACGTGTCCGAGAACCATGACCACGCTGTGGTGTTGAGTTTCCCCCGTGACCTCATGCTGGATATTCCCGCCTGCCCTCAGCCAGGGGGAGGGGAATCTAAGCCGCGCGAAATGCAGCCCCTGAACACCACGATGAGCATCGGTGGTCTTCCCTGTGTTGCCCTTACGCTGGAAAATTTGATGGGGCTTGATATTGGTTATGCCGGGTTGATGACGTTTGCCGGTGTCGCTCAGCTCTCTACTGCCGTTGGAGGCGTTGAAGTTTGTGTTTCTGCTCCCCTCATTGACCCCTGGTCGGGAATCAATATTCCCGAAGCCGGGAATCACACCTTGGAAGGCTATGAAGCGCTGGCGTTCTTGCGCACCCGCAAAGGCGTGGGCGATGGGAGCGACCTCTCTCGTATTTCTTCCCAGCAGGTCTATATGTCAGCCCTTGTGCGCACTTTGCAACAAGACGGTGTTCTCAACGATGTGGGCAAGCTCTATGGCATCGCCCAAGTAGCTGCCCAAACTATGGTCCTCTCCACGAGCCTGGGCAGTGTTGATGTGATGGTGGCCATGGCCCGAGCGCTTCGTGGTATTCCCAATGAAGACATCGTCTTTATTCAATACCCCGTGTTAGATGCTGACCCGGAGCGTTATCCAGGGCGGGTGGTGTCCAATGAGTCGCTCGCTGCGCAAGTGTCGGCAAAACTCCAAGCAGATGAGTCCTTCACGGTTGCCGCCGATTCGTCTGGTTATGGATCTACCCAAGCGGATGGAGCAGCCCCGGAAGAGCCTGCTGAAGGAACTGACAGTGCTGTGGTGGAGGGGCTCGTGGGTCAAACAGCGGGTGATGAAACGTGCACGGTTCCGCGCTAGTTCCCACGCTCGATATAGTGGTTCTCTGAGCGAAGCGAAGGCATCGCTGAGGAGACGTCGCATAGTCCGGCCGAGTGCACCACCCTGCTAAGGTGGAGTCCCCGTAAGGGGACCGAGGGTTCAAATCCCTCCGTCTCCGCTCCCTGTTACTTCTGGCCTCAAGCCAAACCCATCTCAGCGTTCAAGGTGTGGGTCTATTCGGAGAACGCGAGAATCCGATTAGAGAACTTGAACTCGGCGACGTAGAGATGGCCTGCCACCACTTCGAGCGAGGCCGGGAAGTAAAACCGGTCAGCTCGAGTCTGAGGCCGATCACCTAACTCGCCACCGATGATGCGAGCGGGCTCTGCCCCATTAAGCGCATCATCGACAGAGTTCCATATCTGCACCCGGTGGAAAGACGTATCGGCAATCGCAAAACCAAAGGGGAGGAACTTTGCCTGATTGGGAAGGTTGACCTGCACTGGTAGCTCACGAGGTTCATCCGATGTGGTGACATCGACTAACAAAACCGAGGCACCTTCCTTGGGCGCTATGGCCAAAAGCCCATCTTTCATGTCGAGTCGACCCGGTCCCCGCACACTATAGGAACGAATCGGTTCTTCGCCTAGCTGGGGAATACCGTCGAATACTGCGACAGTGTCGGACTGTGGTTCAGACACAGCGAGATACGTCCCGTCATAGGCAACGCCCTGGAGGTCACTCAGTGCGAGAGTTCCCAGCTGTCCTTGAATGACCTCATCAGGAAGGTTGCCGGGAGAAAACTCCCGCCAAATCGCCAAGGAGTCTCGACCAGCGATGATCAGTGTTCCCTGCGCATACGTGTTATCCCAGGCAGGAAATCCTGTGAGATAGACGTAATCGGCCCGTGCCCCATTCTCTCCGGGGGCTTGATTCCACACGTACATACGACGGTCGTAGTCACTACTGGCGACGAGAGCTCCATCGGCATTGGCTAGAACTGGATTCTGAAGGTATCCATCGCGCAGGAGGGTCGAGACATCGGAGTCGGCATCGAAAACCGAAAAATCAGGCGCCTTTCCTTCCAAGGTTGAGGGAAATTGATTCCACCCGGTGACTCGGTTTCCGTTGTATTCAACAAAGTAAATGGCAGTGTCCGTGATTACAACATCACCGCCATCCCCACCCAGATAGCTGTGAGCCGGAGCTTGAGGCATATTGCTGACGGTTCTGATGGTGGATTCGCTGCGGTGCGCTTGAGGTTCACCAGGCGCGGGTTGAGTTCCCGGCGTGGGAGGGTCACCGGGCATGGGGGGTTCGCCTGGTGAAGGAGGTTGTTCCCCCGGATCTCCAGGTTGCTCTCCATCGGGCGGTCCCATCGGAGTGTTTTGAGAGCCCGTTGTTTGCCGTTGAAGTGCAGTGGCATCATCGACGGGGAAAGACGGCCAAAAGTGTGCGTCCTGGCCACCCGCGGCGAGAGCAATCACGCCACGTTGCGACACGTCACCCTGGTACCAGTCCCATATGCAGCCATCGGGGGCTCCAATGGGTAAACGGTTAACCCATATGTGTGACTGGCGGTTGCGGTTCCCTGGGGGCTCGCCCCAACACTCCTGTTGGGAGCCATTTTCATCGCCAATCAGAAAGTTTGAGCCATCGGAGGTGATGTTCCGGGGTGTGCCGACTCCTTCGGGGTCCGAGCTACTCGTAGGGGCCGAGTTTTCATCGGTGGGGAAGGTGTCCCACACCAGGACATACCCCTTACGCGTGTCGGTTACGACGAGCGATGTACCATCCGACCAGATGCCCCAGGGCCAGGCATCGGTGTTTCCTGTGAGCGCTGCCAAGTCCAAAGCAAAATCTGCCGGTTGGCCGTTGGACTGAGGGATCGACTTGTACACGAGAATCCGGCCATTTTCGGTATCGGCAATCAGCAGGGTGCCCTCAGGGGTTACTTCGACGGCACCGGGCCAGTTCAAGTCAGCAAGTCCTGTGCCTGGCGTGATGTCCTGGAAATCTGGTTGACCGATGACAACATCGGGTTCGGTGGGACCGGTAGGCAGGGAACTAAACACCAGTACTCGGTTATTAAAGCGATCCGCAATCGCGAGGCTCGTCCCATCACTCGCCCCGCTGGCAGGGTGATTAAGCGACACCGCGGAATCCGTAAAGTCCGGCCCAAAGCCTGAGAGACCAAATTCAGCGGTGGCGGAGGGAATACCGCTCAAGGTTCCTTGGGATGCTACGTACTGCGACTCCATGGGACAGACATCAAATTCGCCATCGGGCATTTGGACGATGTATCCGGCAGCAACCTTTTGGCAGGTATCGAGCGCCGCCATGGCCGTTTCGCCCTCGTCGGGAGTGGCGGCGGGAGTTGTAGTGGGGTTCTCAGTCGATGAACAGCCCGAGAGAAGAAGGCCGAGAACCAGTATCACTGAGTTAGCCGATAGTGAACCTGACAATTTCATGAGAAAACATTACACCCGGCTAGGGCCCTTTTCATCCTGGTCTCGCCGGTGTTATCCCTCGCGCGAGATTAATCGTTAGTAGTTTTCTCCACGCGCGACGTCCACGTCGCTGGCCCATGCCACGCAGGCGTAGTGGGGGAAGTAGTTGATTTCGAGAAGAGCGAATATGGTCTCGACTAGCTCCTTCGCGACCACACACTCAATCTTGATATTGCCCCCTTGCAGGTCCCCTTCGCGCTGCCCGCGCACCCCTGCGCCGTGGACTAGCGAGACGGTATATCCCTTGATGCCTGCTTCATGGACATCGTGAACAAGACGTTTTTCTAGGGCGCTTTCGGCGACGATAGTCACCAATTTTCGCTGCACTAGTTCCATATCAATACTCCCTCTAGTGATTGAGCAAGCCAGAAATATAGAGGAATACCGATTACCAGGTTGAAGGGAAAGGTAATCCCCAGGCTTGCCGTGAGATAGATACCGGGACTCGCTTCGGGTAGGGCTAGTCGCACTGCAGTGGGGGCTGCGATATACGACGAGGAGGCACTCAACACACCCAGCAGTGCCGCCCCACCTATTGACAGGCCAGCGAGCCCTCCCGCGATAACGCCCGCGCTTCCCGCTAATACTGGGAAAGTCAGGCCAAATATGACAACCCCGACACCGGCTTGCTTGACGTCGGGAAGTCGTCTACCGGCGACGATGCCGAGTTCTAGCAGGAACAGAGTGAGGACCCCGGTGAAAAGGCCTCCAAAGAGTGGCTCGATGGCGGCGAATCCAACGCTTCCTGTAATCGCCCCAATGGCTAATCCGCCGACCAGCAAGACAATAGAGCGTCCTGAGAGCACTTCCCGCAGTGATTCTCCCCAGGCCACAGACTCACTGCGACCTCGAGACGCTAGGAGCAAACCCACGATAATGCCCGGAACTTCAAGAACGGCAAGAAGGGTGACGAGGTAGCCTTCGACAAAATAGCCCGAGGATTCAACAAATACGAGTGCCGCGGTGAACGTGACGAGCGAAGTCGATCCGTAATGCGCGGCTAGGGCTCCCTTATTGATGGTGTCTAAGTTGGTCAGCCATCCGGCCACCAGGAAAGCGGCGAGGGGAATCAGAATCCCGAGAATCAGGGTCACCACCAGGGGTAACCAAATGTCGCTGATTTCGGCACTGCGAAGGGCGGCCCCACCCTTGATTCCAATACCCAGCAGGAGATAAATCGAAATCGCTTGATAGAAAGCCTCGGGAAGGCGCAGATCGCTCTTGATAGCAACGGCTAAGAGCCCCAAGGCGAAGGCGAGGACTGGAGGGGAAATGATATTGGCCAATGCCAAGGCGAACACATCGAGATTCACCATTACCTCGTTTCTCCAAGCCACATGGTAGCGAGAAATGCTGAGGCAGCACTGAGACCACGGTATGGCGCAGGGTACTTTCATCTGAATGTTCTAGGATTTGCCCACCAAGGAAATTCCCCGGGAAGTAGACCACCACGTCACCGCTTCCCCCAGTGCAGCCCCACCCAGGACGCCACCTCTTCTCGTGAGTTACGCATACTCACGCTCCTCTTTTATTGGCTCCTATTTGTTAGTGGGTAGAAAATGTCTTTTCGTATTCGTGAATATCATCCAGGCGATACCGATGCTGTCTTAGAGCTCTGGGACAAGGCGAAAGCAAGCGGCTTTGAAGCCGTGTATGGCCTCGCCGAGGTTCTCGCCTCGTGCGAGAAAGACCACGCCGTTGTTGCTGTTGCCGATAATCGAATCGTCGGCGTGGCCGTCGCTCGCGCCGCACATGAACAAGGGTGGATTGTGTTTTTCTCCACTATTGAGCACTATCGGCGACAAGGTATTGGTAGTTCCTTGCTCGCGGCTCTAGAAACCAGGATGGCCCCACTGGGTCTTACCAAGCTCTCGATTTTGGTTCCCGATTCTCAGGAAGAAACCGGGGTGTTGGGCAGGGCTGGTTTCGTGGACCGAAACCATTTGAGTTATTTCGAGCGTGAAATTCCGGTGAGCGAGAAAGAGCGCACCATTTTGGCAGATCTCGGAGGGCGCCTACTCCCCGGTGATCTCTGGCCCGCCATCGCCGGAATGCAGGAAGAAAAAGAAATGCTCGAGCGACGCCTGGTCTTACCGCTCTCTGATGCAGCCCTGGCCGAAAAATACGGCGTAGAACCACCTCGATCCATCGTGTTGTTTGGCCCTCCCGGGACGGGAAAGACCACCTTCGCAAAGGCTGTTGCTTCTCGGTTGCATTGGCCGTTTGTCGAGGTCTTCCCCGCTCGTCTGGCGGGGGACGCAAAGGGCTTAGCTGCCGGGTTGCGCGACACCTTCACTCGCATTGCAGATTTAGACAACGTTGTGGTGTTTATTGATGAGGTTGAGGAAATTGCTGCCCAGCGAGGGGGCGAACCCCCCACAGCGCTTCAAGGGGTGACCAATGAGCTGTTGAAACTTATTCCCATGTTTAGAGAGCGCCCCGGACGATTGCTCATTGTGGCGACCAATTTCATTCGCGCTCTGGATGACGCATTCTTGCGCCACGGGCGATTTGATTATGTGATCCCTATTGGCCTTCCCGATGCTCAAGCACGAGAGTCCATTTGGCGGCGATACATCCCCGCTCACGCCCTCGAATCGGTGGATGTGCCGGAGCTCGTGGCGCGAACGGATGGATTCTCGCCTGCGGATATTGAATTCGCTGCGCGCAAAGCATCTCAGCGGGCTCTCGAGGCGGCTGTGTATTCCGCTAACACCGACACCCAAGGACCCACTACAGAGGATTATTTGGTTTCCATTGGGGATACCCGAATGACGGTCTCTAGTGAGATGGTGGGGCAATTTTTCGAAGATATTGAGGCCTTGGCAAGGCTCTAGACTGAGCGTGCGTCACTAATGCGGCGCACGCGCGAGAAAATCTTGATTGCGTGATTTCTCGGACCCGGAGGGTTGTCTCATGGCGGCATCACTGAAGACCAGGTGGATTGGTCTGCTCTTTATTTCTCTTGCCATTTCCTTGGTAATTATCGATGGCACCATCGTCAACACGATCTTCCCGGAAATCATCAAAGATTTGAGCTTGAGCTCCACCGAGGTGCAGTGGGTGCAAGAAAGCTATGTCTTGGTATTTGCCTCCACCTTGCTTATCTGGGGCTCTCTGGCGGATCGTTTGGGACGCCGGCGATTGTTGGTCATTGGAATTGTGATTTTTATTGCTTCTTCGGTCTGGGCGGGCACAGCAGATAGCGCGAGCAGCTTGATTTTGTCTCGTGTGGTTCAGGGATTTGGTGGCGCGATGGTCTTGCCCACAACCCTGTCGCTGGTGAATGCCACCTTCCAGGGCAAGGAACGAGGAATCGCGTTTGCCGTGTGGGGCTCCACCATTGGCGGCATGGTCGCCGTGGGTCCAGTTTTGGGTGGTTGGCTTGCTACAGATTTCACGTGGCGGTGGGCGTTCTTGATCAACGTGCCGCTGGGAATCATGATCATTGTCGGTTTGCTTCTCTTCGCGATGGAATCCAAGTCACCCGGCGAGCGCAAAGCAATTGACTGGGTGGGCGGCCTCCTCTCGGTTCTTCTCTTTGGCCCCCTTGTCTTTGGCCTGATCGAAGGTCGCGTTTATGGATGGTGGGAAGTAAACCCCAAGAATTCCTTCTCTATTGGCACTTTTAGCTGGGCTGAATCGGGGATTTCTGTGATTCCTGTTGCCCTGGGCCTTGCGCTGCTAGCCGGAGTTGTTTTTGTCTGGTGGGAAACAATGCGCGCTCGCAAGAATCAGGGAGTGTTGTTAGACCTCAATCTCTTTAGGATTGCCTCTTTCCGCAACGGCTCCGTCGCCGCCCTCATCATTTCGATGGGCGAATTTGGACTGATTTTTGCTATCCCGTTGTGGCTGCAAAATGTCATCGGAATGACACCAATCGGGGCTGGCTTGGTGCTGCTGTGGCTTGCTGGCGGAGCCTTTTTCGCCTCGGGCATTGGTGGAGCGCTGTCAGGAAAACTCCCACCGGCTCGAGCAGTTCAATTGGGTGTTCTCCTTGAGATTGTCGGCATTGTCGGATTTGGATTGGTGGCCTCCATGGACACCGGATG
>UPTG01000976.1_pt1 | contig 21936 bp, 21 predicted proteins | sample 2160121 | NCBI WGS metagenome assembly UPTG01 (sample SAMN06266255, study PRJEB28933) | marine metagenome | isolation source: Columbia River Estuary | place: USA:Columbia River Estuary, USA | collected 2014-07-27
ACTAGTTTTATTATTATTTGTGTTTTATTTTTAAGTGTACTTATTAACTTTATTTGATTGTAAATTTATAATTATTTATTAATATTTTATAGTTAACCAAGCTTATTAACAATTTAATTTATTAGTTAATTAAATACACAAGTAATTGATTTTTATAGCTTAAAAATTAACATTGTTAATTATTTAATGTTGGTTTATTTTAAAAAATAATTAATCCTAATATAATATAAAATAATTATAAACCAAACTAACAGCTTATATATACATACATCTATCTTTTTAATTTTAAATTAAATAATACTTATATTATATAATTAATGTTAACTCAATTTTTACTTTCAATTAATTTTCATATTTTTAACCCTCAATTAAAAACTTAAATCATGAAATTATTTTTTACACTATTTACTAGTTTACTTTTAACTCTTACGGTATTTGCACAACAAATTACATTTTGTGATGATTTTGAAGGATACCAAAATGGAGATCCTATTGCTCAAACTTCACCTTCTTGGAATACATGGGGAGAATTAATGACTGGAACAACCGCACCTTTTACTGATGATGTAAATATAAGTTCAACTCTAGCATTAAGCGGAAATAATTCTCTTTATTTATTCTCTGGAGCAACTCAAGGATTACAAGATATTATTTTACCATTTGGATCTGGAACACCTTATACTACTGGAACATTTGAATTTGTTTCTAATTTTTATGTTAATCCATCTACTGGTGCTTATTTTAATTTTCAAGCAGATAATATTCCAGGAACAACTTGGAGTTTAGATGTTAAAATGGATTTTGGTACTATAGTTTTAGAAAACACAGGAAGTGGATTAAATTATTTAACAGCATCATATCCTGAGGGAGTTTGGTTTGAATTAAAAATTATAGCAAATTTAACAACTAATAATTGGGAATTATTTATTGATAATCAAAGTTTAGGAAGTTTTACTAATACTGTAAATCAAATAGCTTCTTTAGATTTATATCCAATTATAGGTCATCAATTTTATGTTGATGATGTATGTTATACTTACACTCCTTTTATTCCTTTAGCATATGATATGGCTGCTATTGATTTAAATATGGTTTCTAATTTAGCTTTAACTTCTGCTCCTTTTACTGTTTCTGGTGATATTGTAAGTATTAGTGCAACAACTATTACATCTTTAGATGTTAATTATTCAATTAATGGTGCTGCCCCCATAGTTGATAATTTATCAGGTCTTAATTTATCTCTATTTGATACATTAACTTTTAATCATAATATTACCTGGAATCCAGCAACTACTGGATCATATTTTGTAGAAATTTGGGCATCTAATTTAAATGGAAATCCTGATATGGATTTATCAAATGATTATTTTTCAGATAGTATTCATATTTGGAATGCACTAGCTGTTAAACAACCTCTAATTGAAACTTTTACTAGTTCTACTTGTGGTCCATGTAATCCAGCTAACGTAACTGCTGAAGCACTTTTCGCGCAAAATCCAGGTAAGATTACTTCTATAAAATATCAGGCTGATTGGCCTGGTTCAGGAGATCCTTATTATACTGATGAAGTTGGAAATAGAATTGCTTATTATGGAATTAATTCTGTACCAAGAATGGAAATAGATGGTGGTTGGGATCAAAATGGAAATAATATTACTCAACAAATTGTAGATGATTATGTGAATGAATTATGTTTAATTGATTTATCTTCAAATTATTCAATAAATGGAAAAACTGTAGATTTTGATATTACTATAGATCCTTTAGAAAATTTTAATTCAAATAATTTAGTTGTTCACTCAGCCATTATTGAAGAAACTACTTATAATAATATTAAAAATAATGGTGAAACACAATTTGAACACGTTGTAAAGAAAATGGTTCCAAGTGATAATGGAACCCCTATTAATAGCTTAGTTGCTGGACAACAAACAACTTTAAATTTACAACATATTTTTCAAGGAAATTATCGTTTACCATTTGATGCATCTAGTCCAATTAATCATACTATTGAACATTCAGTTGAAGATTTTTCAAATTTAATGGTAGTAGTATGGATACAAGACATAGCTACTAAGGAAGTTCATCAATCCGCTTATGCAACATTATCAACATTCACTCCAATATCTTATGATTGTATAAATGAGGCTTGTATAGATCCCGCTACCGGAAATGGACAATACACCAGTCTTGCTAGTTGTCAAAGCAGTTGTAATTCAACTTCAATTGAAGAAAATAGTAAAACAATACAACTTATTTACCCTAATCCTGCAACGGATAAAATTTTTATATCAAATTTAAAAGAAGACAATACACTTGTTAAAGTATATGATATTAATGGAAGATTAGTGTTAGAAAATAAAATTTCTAACAAAGAATATTTAAACATTTCAGCACTTTCAAAAGGAATTTACCAAATTAAATTTGAAAGTAGTGATTGGAATGAAATCAGAAAATTAATTAAAGAATAATTAGATTAAAATAAAGTCCATTTGCTTTCTTTCAATGTCAGCTCTTTGAATTTTAATTTTTACTTTTTTCCCTAGTTGGTAGCCGACTTTTGTCCGGTGTCCAATAAGGGCATATTTTTTTTCATCAAAAATATAATGATCATCTTTAATACTACTTACCTTAACTAACCCCTCACATTTATTTTCAGTAATTTCTACATATAAACCCCACTCAGTAACACCTGAAATTACTCCGTCATAAATAAATCCAATTTTATTTTTTAAAAACTTAACCTGCATATATTTAATAGAATCACGTTCAGCTCTTGATGATACTTTTTCCATTTCAGAACAATGGATGCATATTTTTTCAATTGCATCTTTATTTACAAGCTTACCACCATTCGTATATTGTTCTAATAATCTATGTACTATTAAATCAGGATAACGCCTAATAGGAGAAGTAAAGTGAGAGTAGTGTTTAAAGGCTAAACCAAAATGACCTATATTGTTAGTGGTATAAACTGCTTTTGCCATTGAACGTATAGTTAAAGTTTCTACCATTTGTTGCTCTGCCGTACCTTTTACGTTTTTAAGTAATCTATTTATGGATTGAGTTAATTTATCAGAAGTGTCATTATTAATAGAATAACCAAACTTTTTAACAATATTATTTAAAGTTGAAATTCTATCACCATCAGGCTTATCGTGTATTCTATAAACAAAAGTTTTAGCGCCTTTTGTAGGAAAACCAATGTGTTTAGCAACTGTTTTATTAGCTAGTAGCATAAACTCTTCAATCAAATGGTTGGTGGGCAAGCTTTCTTTAAAATACACATCAATTGGATTATTATTTTTATCTAAAATAAATTTTACTTCTTTACTTTCAAAATTTATAGAACCATTTTGTTGTCTTTTTTCTCTTAATATTTTTGATAGTTTATCAAGCAACAACAATTCAGTTACTAATTTACCCTTTTTATTATCAATAACATCTTGTGCGCTTTGATAGGTAAAACGAACATTTGAATGAATAACAGTTTTCTTAATAGTATAATTAAGCATATTAGCCAACTCATCCATCTCAAAAAGAATTGAATAAGCTAAACGGTCAACATTAGGTTTTAATGAGCAAATATTATTTGAAAGCACTTCTGGAAGCATGGGAATCACCCTATCTACCAAATAAACTGATGTAGCTCTTTCAACAGCTTCTTTATCAATAACACCTCCTTTCTCTACATAATGAGAAACATCAGCAATATGAACTCCAACTTCCCAGTTTCCATTTTTTAATTGTTTAACAGAAAGTGCATCATCAAAATCTTTTGCATCTTTAGGATCAATAGTAAAGGTGGTAGTTTTTCTTATATCAAGTCGCTTAACAACCTCTTCTTTTGAAATTTCTTCAGTAATTTTATTCGCAGCTTTTTCTACTTTATCAGGAAATTTAGGAGAAAAACCATAATCATATAAAATTGAATTTATCTCAGTATTATGATCATCAATTTGACCAATAACCTGTATTACTTTACCAATAGGATTTCTATACTTTGAATCCCAACCCTCAACTCTTACCACTACTTTTTTGTTAAGGTATTCCTTTTTTATTGTTTTAGGTGGTATAAAAATATCAAATGAAATTTTTCTATCATCAGTAATTAAAAAATAATTAGAAGATGAATCATCAATTACACCTACAAATTCTTCTTTTTTTCTTTTTATAATATTAATTATTTCTCCCTCTTGTTTGTTTTTTCTTTTTGGAAAAAGCATTACCTCAACCTCATCACCCGCTAACGCAAATTGAGCATATTCTTTAGGAATAAAAACTTCATTTTCTTCATCAATATTTGCATAAGAACCTCTACTATTTGTGTTTTTTATAGTTGTAATAAGGGTTGTTGTTTTTTCTAATAACCGATAAGAACCTCTTTGTTCTTCTGTTAATATGCCAGAAATAACCATTTCTTTTATTACATCAATAATCTGGATTTTTACACCCATTTCTTTTACTTTCAGTATTTTAGAAATCTGCTTATAATTTAATTTTTTATTTGGATTTTCTCTAAAAACTAATAATATTAAATCAAATAGTTTTGAGTTAGAAAACCCTCCTTTAACTGAACGTTTATTTTTTTTGTTTTTTTTCATATTGTACACAGCAAAAATATGTTTAATTTTACCAAGTGAGACTATTGAAAAGTAAACATATCATTATCTTATTGTTAAGTGTTATTATATTTAGCTCATGCAGAACAAAAAAAACATTTAATGGTACAGCCACACTTCCTTGTTCTGATTATGAAGAATCATCCAAAACAAAAAAGAAATCAAAATGGAAGTTAGTGTTATATAAAGATGGAGAAAAGCTGGGTGGCAAGTCTAAAAAAGGAAAAAGCAGATTATTTAAGAAAAGTAATTAGAGTTCCATTGGTGTAACTAATTTAATTTCTAAATCGTTTATACTTTATAAGTATGAACAACTATGAAATATACACTTTTAATATTATTTATCATTCCAGCTTACTTGTTTTCTCAAACAAGTAGTGAAAAATTGTTTTCAACTAAAAACTCCCCGCTTTCTCAAAAAAGCATAACAGCAATTGCTACTGATGCAACTGGTTTAAATTGGATCGGCACCCTTGAGGGATTAATTTGTTATAATGGAAAAAGATGGGTGACTTTAAATACAGAAAACAGTAAATTACCATCAGATAAAATATTATGTATTGAAATTGAAAACACTACAAAATACATTGGTACAACAAATGGCTTGTTGGTGATCAAAAATAATAATTGGAAGGTTTTTACAACAACTAATAGCAACCTACCTTCTAACAAAATAAGAAAGATAAAAATAAATAAAGGAGTGGTTTGGCTTGCAACATCTGCAGGGCTAATTAGATATAAAAATGATTTTCAAGTAGTGCTGAGTAAAATTAAAAACAATATTGAGGATGATGATTTTATAACCCTGAGTTTTGATAATGATCAGATTATTTGGCTAGGAACAAATAATGGACTATACAGTTATAGTAACGATATATGGAGGGTTTTTACTACACAGAATTCGGCATTACAAAATAATCAGGTATGGAGTATTGTTGTTGATAATCAAAATAAAAAATGGGTAGGAACTAAAAAAGGAATAGTAACTATTACGGATGATGTCTGGGAGTTGTTTAACAAAAGAAATACACCATTAAAAACAAATATTATAAAATCAATAGTTTGTGATGACTATGATAGAGTTTGGGTTGGTACTGAAAAAGGAGTGATTTCGCATGAAGGAGATTCTTGGAGAAAACATAGATTAAAAAATAAAAGATCATTAATAATTAGCCTTTTTGTAGATGCATTTGATAATAAATGGATATGTACTTCTAATAATATAATTGTATTTAATACTGAGGGGGTAGAGTTTAAGAATAATATTACAAATGAAAACAGTGTTGTTGTAAGTAAATAGGAATCAAAAGAGCAGTCTTTATATAGTAAAAACAATTTTGATTAATACGCAAAAAGTCCAGCTTAAATAGCTGGACTTTTTGTTTGCTCCCCCTCTAGGACTCGAACCTAGGACCCTCTGATTAACAGTCAGATGCTCTAACCAGCTGAGCTAAGGAGGAGTGTTGTTAAAACGGCTGCAAAAATAACACAAAGGTTGAAATAATAAAATATATTTGCAAAAAAAATAATTATGAGTATTTTAGTGGTAGGAACAGTGGCTTTTGATGCAATAGAAACTCCTTTTGGGAAAACAGATAAAATAGTTGGCGGAGCGGCAACGTACATCTGTTTATCGTCATCATTTTTTGCTAAAAACTTAAATTTAGTATCTGTTGTTGGAGAGGATTTCCCTTCTGAGGCAATACAAATGCTAAAAAATAAATCAGTAGATATTGATGGTTTACAGATAAAAAAAGGAGAAAAAACTTTTTTCTGGTCAGGAAAGTATCATAATGATATGAATACCAGAGACACACTAGATACTCAATTAAATGTATTAGAGAATTTTAACCCAGTTGTTCCTGAAAAACATCAAGAATCAGAATTTTTAATGCTAGGAAACTTAATGCCAAGTGTTCAAAAAAAAGTGTTAAGTCAGATGAAGAAAAGACCAAAATTAGTTGTGTTAGACACTATGAATTTCTGGATGGATCTTTTTATGGATGATTTAAAAGAAGCTTTAAAAGAAGTTGATGTATTAACTATAAATGATGAAGAAGCAAGGCAGCTTTCGGGAGAGTATTCATTAGTTAAAGCAGCTAAACTAATTTTAGCAATGGGTCCTAAATACTTAATAATAAAAAAAGGAGAGCATGGAGCTCTTCTATTTAACAATGAGGAAGTCTTTTTTGCTCCAGCCTTACCTTTGGAAGAAGTATTTGATCCGACAGGAGCTGGAGATTCTTTTGCAGGTGGATTTATAGGTTATTTGGCAAAAACAAATGACATCTCTTTTGAAAACATGAAAAGAGCAGTTATTAATGGCTCAGCAATGGCATCATTTTGTGTTGAAAAATTTGGGACACAGAAATTAACAGAAATCACTCAGGAGGATGTTAATGCAAGAATAAATGAGTTTGTAAAACTAGTTAAATTTGATATCCCTTTAAAATAAGGAAGAGCCACTATTTTTAACATTGTTTTCATACCAATTATCAATATGAAGATTATTTGAGTCAGCCGCTTGTACAGCTAATACATCGCACCTTTCATTTTCTTTATTATTAGCGTGACCTTTTACCCAAGTAAAACTTATTTTTTGTTTCCTGTAAGTTTTTAAAAAACGAATCCATAAGTCGGGATTTTTCTTTTTGTTAAAATTTTTCTTTTCCCAGCCAAATACCCATTTTTTTTCAACTGAATCAATAACATATTTTGAATCAGAATAAATGGTTATTACTGAGTTTTCATTTTTAATGCTTTCTATGGCAACAATAACAGCTAACAACTCCATACGATTATTGGTTGTAAGCCTAAATCCTTGCTGCAACTCTCTTCTATGGTCGCCACTTATCATGACATAAAGAACTATTATTACACTATTGTCCACTGTTTCAAAAATTATCTCTCCCCATTGGTTATAAATATAAAATGAATAAGATTTATACTTCTCCATTCTTAAGCCTTGGGGTCCAAACTGATCATTATCTCCATCATCATTTGGCGTGAAAGCAGAAGGCATATACAATACAAAATCATAATACATAGTAATCCTATGCATCACCGAATCAATACACTGGTTACTATCAGTTACTGTTAACCAAACATCATAGGTCCCTGATGCATCAAACTCATGTATAGGAGAAGAAATATAACTATAAATTGAATCACCAAAATCCCAAAAAAAAGAGTTATAATTAGCTGAATTCGCTATAAAATTCATTTCTGGCTGTAAAGTAGAAACTGTAAAAGGAGTATATTCAAAACTAGCAATAGGGTTAATATAAATAGAATAGAACTTTCCTATTGAATCGATACAACCATAATTAGAAGTAACAAACAGTTCGGTAAAATAATCCCCAACAAAATTATAGGTATGCAATAAACTATCTCCATTTACTAGCTCTCCATTTCCTAAATACCAAATACTTGACACAATATGACCCATACTAACTGTGGAAGTATTCAGCAACTTACTGGATGTATTTACACAAATTCCATCCACTATAAAATCAGCTTTAGGATTAGGATTCACATCAACATTAATTATATTACTCCTATTACTACAGCCATTCGTATCAGTTACATTTACAAAATAATTAGCTGTTGTATCGGCATAATGATAAATTGAGGATGAATTATTATTCCATAAAAATGAACTGTAGATTGAATCTACTTGTAGTAGGACACTATCTCCTTCACAAAAAGAGATAAGTCCTGAAGCAAAAATATTAGGTTGTGGTAAATCATGAATGTGCACTAAGATACTATCATATCCACTACACCCATTTGCATCTATTTCTTCAACTAGTAATTTAAACACACCTATATTGTTAAGGTCAATTAAAATATGATGTGTTCCGTTTCCTGAATCAATAGTGGCTAAGTTAGGGTCACTAACTTGCCAATTATAAGTAGATGTTGGATTATTAGGCACTATAAAGTTACGATTATCACCTACACATAGATGCGCAGTATTTTGTGCAACAACTTGTGTAGCAAATGCAAAAAGGAATAATATGATAACTTCTAATTTACTCATTAATTTCTAGTTATGAAAAATTGGTCCTGGTGTTGGATTTGGTATAACCGTTAATATCATTGTACTAGAAATAGATAAACATGGAGAATTACCAGTTACTGTAAGCGATAAATCTACTGTTCCAGCTAATATATCATTCGCTCCAGGTATATAATCAGGATTAAGTGAAGATGCATTTGTATATCGTCTACGTGCAGCATCTAATGCTTGGTTTGGTAGTGTTGGAACATCATATCGTAACCCAACTCTTTATGAATTGAATGGTGATGCATGGACTGCTCCTAACCCTAATTTAGATCCTGAAGAAGCATTTGGTGGAGAGGTTGGATACAAGAACTTTACAGTATTCAAATACAAATTCAGTGAAGGTATTAATTACAGTTTTGCAGACTCACAGTTTGTCAACACTGGATCATATGATACTGAAGGTGTTAGATACACGAATAGTTTTGTTGTCGAAAGACTTAATACTACAAACATAGGTGTCGAGTTAGGTTATACTAACTCTGATCAGCCACGTGTCCCTGAGTACAAAGCAATCATATCATCTACAACAGATGTAGGTGGTTATGATATTTCATTCAGATACACTGGATTGTTTAACAGAGAGCCTAGTCCATATGACGGTACAGAAATGCTAGATGATGTAAGTTCAATTGACTACAAAATTGAAACCGATTGCAAAATCAATCATGTATGGTGAAGCTTGTTCTTCAGTTCCACTTTATAAAAGGCAAAAAACATAATTAATTGTGACTCAATTATTATTTTTGTGTCTTAAAAATTAGAAAATCTACAAAAACAATAAACTTTAAAAAATGAAGAAATTACTTTTAATATTATCGGTTTTGTTTGTTGTGTCTTGTTCTGGAGATAAAAACACAAAAACTTCAATTGACTATACAACTTTAAGTAAAGTAGCTAAAAGTATTTCTAACAAATCCTTTAACCCCGCGACCTTACTATGGCATAAAAAACCTGCCGTAGAATGGGAAAATGCCTATCCTGTGGGAAACGGAAGACTAGGTGCCATGATATATGGTGGAATAAAAGAAGAAAAAATTCAACTAAATGAAGACACTTACTGGTCTGGAGGCCCCTATTCTACTGTGGTAAAAGGAGGATATAAAAAGTTGCCAAAAATTCAAAAACTTATTTTTGAAGGTAAACCACTAGAAGCGCATAAAATATTTGGGAGACACCTTATGGGATATCCCGTAGAACAACAAAAGTATCAAGCTCTTGCTAATCTTCACCTGTTTTTTAATGAAGACTTGGAAGCAGAAAATTATAAGAGGTGGTTAGATCTCTCAGAGGGAATTGCTGGAGTAGAATATACAGTCGATGGAATTACCTACCTACGTGAAATATTATCCTCTCATAAAGACCAGACCATTGCAATTCGACTTACAGCAAGTAAACCTGGTATGATTAACTTTGACACTGAGTTAAGAGGAGTAAGAAATAGTGCTCATTCAAACTATGCAACTGACTATTTTCGAATGGATGGAAAAGGTGATAATGAGTTAATACTTACTGGAAAATCTGCTGATTACATGGGAATAGAAGGAAAATTAAGGTATGAAGCACGTGCGCAAGTACATGCTAGCGGGGGTAAAATTGAAAGAGATGGAACTAAGATTAAAGTTAGTAATTCAAATTCTGCGACCATCTTATTTGTTGCAGCTACAAACTTCATAGATTATAAAGATGTAAGTGGAAATGAGAAAGCTAGTGTTCATCAGTATTTAGAAAATCTAGAAAATAAAGATTATGCTTCCATTAAAAATGGTGCACTAAAAGACTATAAAAATTTATTTGAGCGTGTAGAACTAGACCTGCCATCAACAAGCACTTCTTTCCTGCCTACAGATGAGCGTATGAAAAGTATTCAGACAGATCCAGATCCACAAATGTCTTCCTTATCATACCAATTTGGAAGATACGTATTAATCTCTTCTAGCAGGCCGGGTACACAGCCTACAAACTTACAAGGTATATGGAATAAAGACATGAATCCTTCATGGGATTCTAAGTACACAACAAACATAAATACAGAGATGAACTACTGGCCAGCAGAAGCATCAAATTTATCTGAATTAACCGAACCATTATTTAAAATGATCGAAGAACTTACTGACCAAGGGGCACAAGTTGCTAAAGAACACTATGGTGCTAAAGGATGGGTTTTTCATCAAAATACAGATATATGGCGTGTTGCAGCTCCAATGGATGGACCTACATGGGGAACATTTACTGTTGGCGGTGCTTGGCTAACAACACATCTTTGGGAACATTATCTCTACACTCAAGATAAAGATTTTCTAGAAAAAGTCTACCCAATCATAAAAGGTTCAGTTGATTTTTTTATGGACTTTCTTATTGAGCATCCTAATGGGAAATGGTTAGTTACCAATCCATCAAACTCCCCAGAAAATCCCCCAGATGGACCAGGATATGAATACTTCTATGATGAAGTAACTGGAATGTATTATTTTACTACAATAACTGCTGGAGCTACCATGGATATTCAGATTCTAAAAGATCTTTTTAAATATTATGGCGAAGCTGCTAAAATACTAAAAAGAGATAATGAATATGCTTATGAAGTTCTTGAAAGTAGAGAACGCTTAGTACCTTCTCAAGTAGGAAAAGATGGAACCTTACAAGAATGGATGGAAGACTATGGACAACTGGAAGATAAACATAGACACTTCTCTCATATGTATGGTTTATTTCCAGGCAATGTCCTTTCAAAGACAAATACCCCAGAATTTATTGAACCAATTAAAGCTGTTCTTGAACAACGAGGTGATGGTGGTACAGGTTTTTCAAGAGCGTGGAAAATGGCACTTTGGGCTAGGCTATCAGATGGAGAAAAGGCAAATTCAATATATAAAAGTTATCTACAAGAACAATGTTACTTATCTCTATTTGCTAAATGTAATACACCTCTGCAAGTTGATGGTACTTTGGGAGTAACTGCTGCTATCTCTGAAATGCTAGTTCAATCTCATGAAGATGGAATTGAATTATTACCCGCACTACCTAACGAATGGGATTCAGGAAGGTTTAAGGGAGTATGTACAAGAGGTGCTTTTGAACTTGATATAATTTGGAAAAACAATGCTATAAAAAGTGTAGAAGTGCTTTCAAAAGCAGGAAAAAATTGTAAAATTAGAACAAATAAAAAACCACGAATTTTGACTGATGGAAAACAAATACAGATTAAAGAAAATAATGGCTTTATTGAGTTTCCAACAGAGAAAGGAAAAATTTACATACTAGAATATTAATAAATGTCACTTTTACAAAAAATAGTTTTATTAATTATTATATTAGAAAATGGAAAAAGTATTAGTAACAGGAGCAACTGGATTTATAGGACTTCATTGCATTGACCAACTTTTAAATCAAGGCTATGCCGTTAACGGATCTTTAAGATCTCCTAAAAGAAAAGATGAAATTTTTAATGCACTTAAAAATAAAAACACTCCCACTGAAAACCTAAATCTCTTCATTTTTAACTTGACAGAAGATGATGGATGGGATGAAGGTATGAAAGGTTGTGATTATCTTCTTCATATTGCTTCTCCACTTTCTGTAAAAGCATATGATGACGATTTTTTTGTAAAACCTGCCGTTGCAGGAGTTAAAAGAGCATTTAAGTTTGCAAAGAAACATAATATCAAGAAAGTAGTATTAACTTCATCTGTTGCAGCTATTATAGAAACTGATGAAGATAAAGAGTATTTTGATGAAACTGATTGGTCAGATCTTGAATCTAGAAAAATCAATTCTTATGCTAAAAGTAAAACTTTGGCTGAAAAAGCTGCATGGGATTTTGTTAAAGAACATGAAAATCCTTTTGAACTAGCAGTTGTTAATCCTGCACTTGTTACTGGTCCCTCTTTAACAAAAGATTTAGGAGAATCTAACAAATCAATAGAAATGGTAGTAACTGGTAAAATGCCCGTAGCTATTCCTATGCAATTTGGATTTGTTGATGTAAGAGATGTTGCAGCAGCACATATTCTTGCAATGCAAAGCCCATCCAGCAATGGAGAGAGATTTGCTTTATCTGAAAAAGATTTGTCGTATAAAGAAATTGCAAAAATATTAAGAGATAAAGGATTTAAAAAAGCACCAAAAATAAGTGTGTCACTTTGGGTGGCCAAATTTTTAGCTAATTTTAATAAAGATCTTAAAATTACTGTTCCTTACATGGGAAAAATAAGAAGTTTGAGCAAATCCACTAAAGCTAAAGATATACTTGGATGGAATCCAAGACCAGCAGAAGAATCTATTTTAGATGTTGCAAATCAAATTAAAGAGATGGGCTTAATTAAATAAATAATTATGTATGAAGGTTTCGATAATGGCCCTACTGACTTTGAAAAAAATATATCAAAGAAGCAAGCCAAATGGCTTCTTATAATTTTAGTTGCAGTTCTTTTATTAATTATAATATTTGGATAGTATTGTAACAATATTTATTACTTAATTAGTCTCTATTTAATTATTTAAACACTTGTCTGTTAATCGGACTTCATCTGAGTTTTGATTATATTTGAAATATGAATAAAGAAAATACTGTAGCTGAGCTATTAGAAAGGTTAAACGCAGAGATTCAAAATCCTAAAGATTCTGTACACAAAATAGTTTTACAAACTACGATCGATAATATAAATAAACTATTGATTTGAAAAAGATATCTCTAATTATAATCATACTATTAATTCCTGTTATTTCTATTGGGCAAGAATTTGAAAAAGAAAAAATAAAATCTGTTGTCAAAACATTTTTTGAGGGTTTTCATAAAAAAGATTCATTATTACTAACATCTGTTCTAGAAAAATCTTTCCATCTAAACTCTACTTCATTTAAAGAAAATGAAGGAATTTTGAGGAATATTAATGGTAGTAATTTTATATCTGCAGTTATTTCAAGACCTGATAGTCCTTCTTGGAAAGAAAAACTTTTTTCTTATGATATTAAAATTGACGGTCCACTTGCAAATGTTTGGGTTGAATACGAATTTCTTATTGATAATAAACTAAATCACTGTGGAGTAAATTCAATTCATCTTTTAAAAAAGAAATCAGGATGGAAAATTTTTAATATTACGGATTCAAGAAAGAATAATTGTAATAATTAAAAAGTTGAATATACTGCTCTTCTAAACTCCTTTTGAAGGTCAAAAGAAAATTCTCTTGCTCGAGTCATAAATAATCCAAAAAGTTGTTTTTCATCATCAATCCAAAAGTGAGTATTATGATATCCAGACCATCCATAAATTCCCTTAGATGAATTTGTTCCATCCAATTCTGGATCATCTAAAACAAATAATGAAAACCCGTAATAAAAAGGATCACCAATTGAAGCAAATTCATTTGGTCTTCCAATTGAATATTTAGATGTCATCATATCTATACTTGCACTTGATATTATTTTATTACCATTATATGTTCCTTTATTTAATAACATTTTACAAAAATTAGCATAATCGCTCATCGTTGAAACTAATCCCTCTCCACCAAAATAAGCTCTATTATCAATATCATAGCTCATTTCATCTAAAAGATTTGTAAAGCCAACTAGTGAATTACTGTTTATAAACAAAGGCTGAAACCTTTCTCTTTCCTCTTCAGTCAAATAAAACTTTGTTTCATTCATGTTAAGAGGATCAAAAATCGTTTCTTTCAAGTATTCATAGAAAGTTTTTTCAGAAACAACCTCTATAACTCTTCCTAAAATAGCCATATTTAAACCATATAGATAATCTGATCCAGGTTCAAATTCAACAGGATGTTTTGCAACATCGTTAACAAAATCAACAAGATTATTATATTTAACAGTAGATGTAAACCATTGAGGATTTCCATAGTAACCATATCCAGATCTGTGAGTCATTAAATCAATTAATTTTAACTTATTTTCACATTCATAAATTTCTCCATTAGGATTTTTACAATTTAAAGAATTAAATGCAGGAATATATTTAGAAACATCATCATCTAAATCAATTAATCCTTTTTCTAACAAAGTCATAACTGCTGTAATAGTTATTGGTTTTGACATAGACCATATTGGAAATATAGTATTGTTATTAATTTCTTTATCACCTTCTTTTTCAGAATTAAAAATATTATTATATACAATTTTATCATCTTTAAACACCATAGCTATATTTGATCCTGTTTGTTCTGTATTAACAAGATTTTTTTGAAATTCAAGAATATTATTTTTTTCATTATTAGAATTACAACTAGTAATTAAAAATATAAGTAGAGCTATGTATTTTTTCATAATTATGTTTTATTAATTCATTAATCTAGTGAATATTTACAAATCTTTAATCATAAATTATAAAATAGTCAACATTATTTAAAAATTTAATCAAAATACACACATTCTATATTGGATGTTTTTATATATTGGTTAAATGAAAAAATTTATAATATTATTATTGTTTTCCTTTCTTTTTCAGAGTTGTTTTAGCTATCGCACATTAGACTACAACAACATTGCAATCGAAAAAAAACAAAAATTTGAAATTGAAAAACTTGATAGCTCAAAGCTAACTGGAAGATTAGTATCTAAAAACGCTGAATCAATTACTTTAGAAAATAACAGAGGACTTCAAACTGTTGAAAAAAATGATATACAGCAAATTAAAGTAAGGAAATTTTCAATTTTAAAATTAGCAGGAGGAGTTGTTGGCACATATTTTATTGCCGTTATTGCAATTCTTGCTCTTATAGCTGGACTTCCTTAGATTAAATTTTTTGGTGTTATGAAAAATATTATTCCACTATTATTTGTCACTTTTATTTTCTCTTGTTCTCCATTAAAAAAATATGAGTACACTGAAAATATTTTTGAAAATGAGATTCTAAATTTAGAACAACTCGATTTAAAAAAAATAGCCGATAAGAGCAATTTGCTTTTTATTGGTAGCTCTAGTATAAGATTATGGAATGATATTGAAAACGATATGCATCCCTATAAACCTGTTAAGAGAGGATATGGAGGTGCTCATTATTATGATTTAATACATTTTACTGAAAGATTGATTACTAATCATTCTCCAAAAGCAATATTGATATTTGTTGCTAATGATATTACTGGATCAAATGACATATTTAAAACTAATAATGATCTTTCTCCCAAAGAGGTCAAAAAATTATTTAAATATTGTTATAAATCAATAAGAAAAATTCATAAGCAAGTACCTGTATTTGTCATTGAAACTACACCTACACCAAGCAGATGGGATGTTTGGGATAAAATTTCTGAAGCAAATGATTTAATAAATAGTTATTGTGAAAGCAAATTAAACCTTCATTTTATTACAACCAGAGATAAATTTATTAATGATAATGGTTTGCCAATTAAATCTTTTTTTATTTCTGACGAATTACATTTAAACAATAAGGGATATAATCTTTGGTCAGAAATTATAAAGGAAAAATTGATTGAAATAAAAATTTAAAATATTTAATATGAAAAAAATAGCTTTCTTATTAGTAATCGTATTTACATTCGGATGTGGAGTAGATGTAAATGATTGTGGTGAAATTGATGCTAAATATATTAAGGATGGTGAATATTTTTTAGTAATAAACCTAAGTAACCAGAGACCAAACGGCGATAATAACGATGACCCAGGAGGAGAAATACTTGCTGATGCTAAAGTTTCTAAATCAATTTATGATTTAAAAAATATTGGCGACGAGTTTTGTTTTGAAAACTAATACAGTAAATTAAATATTATAAATTTGACAAATGAAAGATTATATAAAAAAACACATTAATAAGATTGTTTTTATTTTATTTATGAGCTTTTTTTTATTTATAATTTTGATGAATTTAAATCAATAGTATAAGTAATTACCTAATTAATGAAAACTGGAAAACTTTACAGTATTTTTTTTAATAAATGTCCTAGATGTAATAAAGGAAAATTTTGGAAAAGTAATAATCCTTATTATAATTTGTTTCTCAACGGAGGTGAAAATCACAGCCACTGTTTAAACTGCGATTTAAAATTTGAGATAGAACCAGGTTTTTTTTATGGTGCTATGTATATAAGTTATGGTTTAGGAATAGGAATAGGATCACTAATATTAATTATTTCATTAGCAGTTTTTCAAATGAAAAATATTCTTTTATTATCATTAATAATTGGAATAAGCATTTTAATTCTAGCCCCAGTTAATTACTTTCTTTCAAGATTAATATGGCTTAATACCTTTATTGACAATAAGTCTTAACTATAACTTTTAATCCAATTATCAATTTTTTCCTCTAATAATTTTAACGGTATACAACCAGACTCAAGAATTTTTTCATGAAATATCTTTATTTCAAATTGATCACCAAGTTTAGTTTCGGCTCTAGTTCTTAATTCTCTTATTTTAAGCTGCCCTATTTTATAAGACAAGGCTTGTCCTGGGTTTGCCATATATCTTTCAATTTCAGATGTTATACCAGCTTCAGACTCAGCCTCATTATCTAACGAATATTGTATTGCTTTTTCTCTTGACCAACCTTTTGTATGAATTCCAGTATCCACAACTAATCTAATTGCTCTGTGCATTTCAGCGCTTAACATACCAAAATATTGATATGGATCCTTATAAAGACCTAGCTCCTCTCCTAAAGATTCAGAATAAAGAGCCCACCCCTCACCGTATGCACTATACCAAAGACTTTTTCTAAAAGACGGTAAGGAAGTGTTTTCTTGCTGTAATGATATTTGGAAGTGGTGACCGGGTATTGCTTCGTGTAAAAAAAGATCTTCATCTGAAAAATAATTGTATTCTTTGATATTAGGAATTGGTACATAGAAAATTCCAGGTCTTGTACCATCTAAAGAACCAGGGTTATATTCTGCACTTGCTGAAGCTTCTCTAAAAGATTCTGTTCTTCTTACTTCAAAAGGGGTTTTTGGTTGTAATCCAAACAAAGAATTAACCTGAGGAGTCATTTCTTTATGAATTCTATTAAAGTTATCAATTACCTGACTTGGTTTGTCAAATGGAATTAATTCGTCTAAACCTCTTACGTGATTAAAGAATGACTTTAAATCTCCCTTAAATCCAACTTTATTTTTCACAATTTCCATTTCAGAAGAAATTTTAGCAACTTCACTTAATCCAAGTTTATGAATTTCATCTGCTGTCATTTCAGTAGTTGTATATAGCTTAATAGAGTAGTTATAATAATCCGATCCATCCTCAAACACATCAATCCCACTAGAGTCTCTTCCCTTAGACAGATACTCGTTTTTCATAAAATCATATAGTTTCTGATATACAGGTATAATTTTATTTAAAATCATGTCTTTGTATTTATTAGACAAGATTAATTTTTCTTCTTCACTAAAAGTTAAAGGAAATTGTCTAATTGGACTATTAAATAAATTTTCATCAAGATTAGTATTTGTAATTGTTTTTAACTGAGGAATAACTTTTTTAGTTAATGACTTTGGAAGAACATATCCATTTAACATACCTTCTCTCATTCTATCTTCTGCTGAATTTAACCAAATCAAATAGTCATCTAATCTACTTAACCAATCATTATAGTCCTTGATAGTTTTAAAAGGTTGAGCACTTAATCCAGCTGCATATTGACCTATGTTAAGTTGTAGGGTCCACATTTGATTTATTGGTGTATACTGCTCATTAAAAGTTAACCTTTCAAGATTTGTATTACACTCCCACAACAACACATTTTTACTTAAAACATCATCTTCATTTAAATTACTGTTATCAAATTCATTTAACTTATTTATATAGTTTGAATAAAATATTTTTTCTTTATTTCTAAATTCATCTGTTAAATCGTTAGGTAAAAAATCATTGTACCTTTTGTCTCCTTGACTAGTAGCATTTAAAGGATATAACTCAAGACTTTCTTGATAATAGTTTTCAAAAATTTGATCAATTTCTAAAGACTTTTTATAATTAGTTTGGCAACTAATTAAAACAATAGCAGCACTTATAAAAACAATTAATTTTTTCATATTTAAAAAAGTTTAACTAATGTTAATTTATGAATTTTAATTTGAAGGTAAATTAAAAAAACATTTCTATATTTAAAAAATGAAGGCAATAAAATACTATTATAGACACTTCGGGTTCTTTCCATATGTTTTCGTTTGGTTTTTAAAAAACTGGATTGATATTCCTAGTTTTATTTCTTTTCCCCTAGGATTAATAGCTATTTCATGGATAATTTTCGTTATATATACTGTAGGGTTTAGAGATCAAGGATAATTATCTTGAATAGAGATTCTAAATGCAGAATAATCTAAGTTAATTATTAAAAAATTTTTTTAATTAAATTTTTTTTAAATAGGGTTGTTCACATTAGTTTTTGAACAGGACCATTATTGTTAATGATACTTTTAGATACGTTATGAAATGTTGACGTTCCCAATCCAGTTGGTTTTGGTATTATATCATTTATATCTTTTTGGCCCGCAATTATTTTAATTATTATTGGCGCCTATAAACAATATTTAAAAAAATAATTTACTATTTAATAAGTCCTTGCATTTTTTGACCAATTTCCATACCCCATTCCATAGATACTTTCATGGATTCTTGTGCAATTATAGGAGCCTTTTCAGAGATCTTTTTTCCAATCGGAGAACCAAACATTAAAATAGCTTCTTTCAAATCAGTTTCACTAAAGTGATTTTTATAAACAGGAACCATTTTTTCAATTAAACTTGCAACCATTTCAGTTTTAAGCTCTTGAAATTTTTCGTCATCTACAGAAACACCAAACATATCAGCCATCTGATTAAATGTAGAATCGAACGTCTGTATATTTCCTTGAGCACTTAAAAAATCAGTCAAAAGATTTTTATAATTGTCGTCTTGAGAAAATCCTAAATTAACAGAAAGTAAAAAAATTAAGGTATAAAGTGTTTTTTTCATTTTTATTGTTTTTTACTAATATAAATCTTTTAAATAAGAATATTTTGTGGACATTAAACTTCTCTATCAATTAAATCTGTTACAACATAATACCTAGGGTCATCAATAGATTGTTCAATACTGTTGGCAATGGATGGATTTGCTTTTAAAAGTAACACCTTACATTCAGGACTTAAATGGGTAAGTTTTACTTTTTTCTTTACACTAGTGTATTTTTGAATTATGTTTTCAATTGATTCTATTCCTGAATGATCACTAACTCTTGATTCTATGAAATCTATTTCAATATTTTTCGGATCATTTTGAATATCAAATTTAGAATTGAAATTTTGAATTGAACCAAAGAACAAAGGGCCCCATATTTCGTATACTTTAGTTCCATCATCCTTAACACGTTTCCTAGCTCTAATCATTGTGGCATTTTCCCATGCAAACACTAAAGCTGAAATTATAACTCCAACAATCACAGCAATTGCTAAATCTTGCCAAACTGTAATAGCTGAAACCGTGATAAGAACAAATGCGTCAGATTTAGGTATTTTATGTAATATTCTAAAACTACTCCAGGCAAAAGTCCCTATAACTACCATAAACATTACGCCAACTAATGCTGCAATAGGAATTTGTTCTATAATGTTTGATCCAAAAAGAATAAAGCATAATAAAGATACTGAAGCTACAATTCCTGATAAGCGTCCTCTTCCACCAGAATTTACATTAATTATTGATTGACCTATCATAGCACATCCGCCCATTCCACCAAATAAACCATTTAAAAAATTTGCTCCACCTTGTGCTAAACATTCTCTATTTCCACTTCCACGGGTTTGAGTAATTTCGTCAACTAGATTAAGAGTCATTAATGATTCGATTAATCCTACTGCTGCAAGTAATACAGCTGTAGAAAGTATTAAATCCCAGTGTCCCTCTATTGTATAAATCAAATCAAAAATTTGGCCTTGAAACACAGGTAAACTTCCCTTTAACCCTTCTCCTCCTCCATCAGAAATAAATGATCCAACTGTAGAAACATCTATATTTCCTAAGATTGTAATTAATGCTACACTTACAATAGCAATTAAAGCAGCAGGAACTTTTGTTGTTATTTTTGGCAAAAAGTACATAATAAACATAGTTACAGCTATTAATGCAAGCATAGTATACAGTTCTAATCCACTTATCCATTGGGGGCCATTAATTGTATTTTCTTGAAACAAACTTAATTGAGATAAGAATATTACAATTGCCAGTCCATTTACAAACCCCATCATTACAGAATGAGGAATTAATCTTACAAATTTTCCTAATTTAAAAACACCAGCTAAAGACTGAATTAATCCAACAATTAATAAAGTAATAAATAACCAGTGTAAACCTAAATTATCAACAGGATTTGATAAGGAGTCCCCTACTTCGTTTCCTTTTTGTATCATATGAATCATCACAACTGCCATCGCACCGGTTGCTCCAGAAATCATTCCAGGTCTTCCGCCAAATATTGCAGTTATTATACCCATTATAAAAGCTCCGTAAAGACCAACTAAGGGATCAATTCCAGCAATAAAAGCAAAAGCTACAGCTTCTGGAACTAAAGCAAGGGCTACAGTGATGCCTGAAAGTATATCGTTTTTTGGATTTTGACTGAAATTTTTTAGTATTTTTTTCAATGGAAAATATTTAAAATTTTAAAGGCGCAAAACTAATATTAATCCCATATAAACAGGGTTAATTACAATAAATTTCAAATGTTTTACTTTATTCTAAAGTTGTCATCTATATTATTGACTATTTGATAACAATAAGTGATAATTATTACCATATTAGTTATTATATTTAAAAATGAATCAATTAGAAATAGATAATAACTTAAGTTTATTGAATAATAGATGGAAACTGATTAATAATAAAATTCAAATTAATATTGAATTTTCAAATTTTGATAATGCTTTTAATTTCATGAAAGAAATTGCAAAGGAATGTGAGTTATTGAATCATCATCCTCTTTGGACTAATGAATATAATAAATTAGAAGTAATTCTTTTTACTCACGATAAAGGAAAGATTACTGAACTAGATTTTAAACTAGCTAGAATAATTGATCAAAAATTAATTAATTTAACATGAAGAAAAAACTAATAATAGCAATTATAGTTATAACCTTTTTATACCTATGGGCTGAACTTGGAGTTGGAATATTTTTTCAGGACTCTTGGGGCGGAGATTGACTAAACATTACTCGCTTTTATCAAAAAACATATTAAGATTCAAATCTCTTGAAATTAAATAAACCTTGTCGCCTTTTTCTTTACGTTTTCTA
>UPTG01000978.1_pt1 | contig 21909 bp, 22 predicted proteins | sample 2160121 | NCBI WGS metagenome assembly UPTG01 (sample SAMN06266255, study PRJEB28933) | marine metagenome | isolation source: Columbia River Estuary | place: USA:Columbia River Estuary, USA | collected 2014-07-27
ATTCGTACAGTTCTCTGGTGCTGGTACATATACAGCAGGAAGTGGACTCACATTAAGTGGATCAGAGTTCTCAATCACTAATACAGCAGTATCATCAGGTTCATACGGTAATGGTACTCATAACGCAACATTTACAGTTAACAGCAGAGGTCAATTGACATCAGGTGCTAACGTTTCAATCACTGCACCAGCTGGAGCATTGACTGGTACAACTATTAACTCAAGTGTTACAGATTCATCATTAACATCAGTTGGTACAATTGATACAGGTGTATGGAATGGTTCAGTAATCGGAGCATCATACATTGCAACTTTGAATCAGAACACAACAGGATATGCGGCAACTGTATCAACAGCGGCACAACCTAATATTACTTCTGTAGGTACTCTATCAGGCTTAACAGTCTCAGGTACAATCTCTGGTTCAGTAAGTGGATCAGCAGGTTCAGTAGCAGGACAGAATGTATCTGGCGAAGTTGACTTTGCTCAAGTAGCAAACTCAGTTGCTGGTGCAAATGTCTCAGGTACTGTAGCAAGTGCTACACTAGCGGCAAGTGCAAGTTCAGTAGCAGGTCAAAATGTATCTGGTGAAGTTGATTTTGCTCAAGTAGCAAATAGCGTAGCAGGTGGTAATGTATCAGGTACTGTAGCAAGTGCAACATCAGCAAGTTCAGCAACTACAGCAGGAAGCACATCAAGTTCAGCAACATTTAACAATAGTGGATCAGGAGTAACTTCAGGCACAACATTCAATGGTGGTACAGCAAGAACTATTTCTTATAACACTATCGGAGCACCTAGTACAACTGGTACAAACGCATCAGGTACATGGTCAATCAATGTTACTGGTTCAGCAGGATCAGCAACAACTGCAACACGTGCGGCGACTGTAACAACAGCGGCTCAACCGAACATTACTTCTGTAGGTACTTTAAGTTCACTAAATGTAACTGGTACAACTAATACAGGTACAATACAGTCAACTACATTGACAGCAGGGTCTAATTCAACTGCAGGATCAATCATTGGTGATTGGACTCTAACAAGTGGATCAACACTTAATGCTACTTACGCGGATTTGGCTGAGAAATATACAGCAGATGAAGACTATGAAGCAGGTACAGTTGTTCTATTTGCAGGTGAAGCAGAACTAACAGCATGTGGTAGTCCCGCAAGTCACGCAGTCGCAGGTATTATTACAACTAACCCAGCACAAGTTTATAACGCAGAGTGTACAGCAGGTGAAGGCGAATTCGTAGTTGAATTAGCACTGATCGGACGTGTACCATGTAAAGTTATCGGACCAGTACACAAAGGAGACTTAATCGTTTCTTCTGAGTGTCCAGGATTCGGTTGTGCGGCAGATTTAGATAATCTTAAAGTAGGTACTATTATCGGTAAAGCGATAACAGGCTACAATGGCGACACACCAGACGGAGTATGTGAAGTACTAGTTGGTAAAAACTAATTCTAACTACCTTAGAACCGTGATGTTGCAAGGCGTCACACAACTAGAGAGACGCAAGTCTCTCTTTTTGTATGTGGAATAAAAAACTAGATAAGTACATATATGAATGTTTTCACTATGCCCTATGAACATAGGCTGGAAGAATGGTCAAAATTAAGACAATCAGTAGCAGATAAAACCTTAGAAGAGACATGTGTAAAAGTAGATAAATTCTGGCAACAATGCCCTCTTAATAACTACTATTTGCACCCACACGATATGAAAATGTGGCCTGGTCCATGGCAACTACTACATGATAATGTCTATTGTTTTTATGCCAGAGCATTGGGTATAATCTATACTATGTCGATATTGGGTATAAAAGATGTTGACTTAGTGTCCGCAACCGACTATAATAACGTTGATGTTGTATTAGTCCTGGTGGACAACGCAAAGTATGTGTTGAATTACTGGCCAGACTCGGTAGTAAATACTGTGCTGTCAGATTTTACGAACGTCAAATACATTGACATACAAAAACTACATAACAAAATAAATTAGGTAAAGAATGAACATTAAAGTCACTAAAAGATCAGGAACGGTTGTAGAGTTAGAATTAGAAAAGTGGCAGGCACAAGTAGCAAAAATATGTGAAGGGGTATCAGATGTATCTCAATCAATGATTGAAATTACCTCACAGCCTCACTTCTTTGACGGGATTACAACTAGAGATATCGATGGACTCACTCTACGTGCTATCGTTGATCTCATTGATGTAGAACAAAATCCAGAAACTGGACATACTAACTATCAATATGTAGCAGGTAAACAACGTTTATCTATGTTGCGTAAAGATGTATATGGTCAATACCAGCCTCCGCACCTCTACGAAATAGTAAAAACAAATGTAGAAGCAGGTCTATACACTTCAGAATTACTAGATTGGTATACTGAAGAAGAATGGAATAAAATGAACACCATTATAGATCATGCTAAAGACGAGCAATACTCATATGCGGCAGTAGAGCAAATGATTGGTAAGTATCTTGTTCGTAATCGTGCTAGTGGTCAAATCTATGAAACACCTCAAGTAAGATATATGGTAGCCGCCGCTACTGTATTCCACAAAGAAGAACCACAACAAGCAAGAATGCGATTGATTAAAGATTACTATGCATGTGCTAGTGAAGGACTCTTCACTCTTGCAACTCCAGTACTTGCAGGACTTGGTACACCCACTAAACAGTTTAGTTCATGTGTTCTTATTAAGAGTGATGATGATTTAGATAGTATCTTTGCATCAGGTGAAATGATGGCTAAGTATGCAAGTAAACGTGCTGGTATAGGCTTAGAGATTGGTCGTTTAAGACCCTTAGGATCACCTATAAGAGGCGGAGAGATCATGCATACGGGCATGATACCCTTTCTTAAGAAGTGGTTCGGAGACTTACGTTCTTGTTCACAAGGTGGCATTCGTAATGCTAGTGCTACAGTATTTTATCCTATATGGCATCATCAGTTTGATGACTTAATCGTACTTAAGAACAATCAAGGAACAGATGAAACTAGAGTTAGACATATGGACTATGGTGTATGTCTAAATGCATTCTTTTGGAAACGATTTAAAGACAAAGGTAACATTACATTCTTTGATCCAAATGAAGTACCTGATCTTTATGAAGCATTCTATTCTGACACACCTTTGTTTGAAGAATTGTATGTAAAATATGAGAGAAGTCGTAAACTACGCAAGAAAACAATGTCAGCAGAAGAAGTATTTAGGTCTGGCATCTTAAAAGAAAGAACAGACACAGGAAGAATATACTTAGTCTATGTTGACAATGTATCCAATCAAGGACCCTTTGATACTAAGATTGATCCAATCTATCAAAGTAACTTATGCTGTGAAATATTATTGCCCACAAAGCCTTTTAAGCGGTTAGATGATGATGAAGGGCGTATTGCATTGTGTACACTTGGATCGATCAACTGGGGAGCATTCAGGCACCCTGAGGACATGCGTAGAGCATGTCGTACACTACAACGTAGTCTATGTAACATATTAGATTACCAAGACTTTTTATCGATTCAGAGCAAGTTAAGTAATGACGAAATACAACCTTTGGGTATCGGTGTTACTAACTTAGCATACTGGCATGCAAAACGAGATTACGTCTATGGTGACAAAGATGCACTACAAGATGTTAAAACATGGATGGAACATCAAGCATTCTTCTTAACAGAAGCAACAGTAGAACTAGCAAAAGAAAGAGGCAAGTGTGTTAATAGTGATCAAACATGGTATGGTAAAGGCACGTTCCCTTGGGAACGTAGAGCAAACGGTGTAAACAAATTAGCAAACTTTAAGCCAGAATGTGATTGGGAAACACTACGCAAAGACATGAAAGAGCATGGTGTTAGAAATGCAACTCTAATGGCGATTGCTCCTGTAGAATCATCTAGTGTAGTAATCAATTCAACAAACGGTATTGAAATGCCAATGAGTTTAATCTCTGTTAAAGAAAGTAAAGCAGGGTCATTGACACAAGTAGTACCAGACTATCACATTAAACGTGTAAGAAACTCTTATCAGTTAATGTGGGAACAACAAGACTGTGATGCATATCTTAAGACTGCGGCAGTACTAGCGGCGTATGTAGATCAGAGTATATCAACGAATACATTCTACAATCCAGCACATTTTAAAGATCAGAAAGTGCCTACGACATTGATCGCAAAGAACTTAATGCAGGCACATCAATGGGGACTTAAGACTTTTTATTACTCGTTAATAAATAAAGCAGGAGTCAAAAGACAAGAAGTAGAATTAGCACAAATAGCACAAGCATATGTCGGTGGAGCAGAACTACTAGACGAAGATGATTGTGAATCATGTAAATTATAGGGATTAGATATGAGCAAAGAACAATACGATTTAACAAAACAAACAACTTACTTAGACAATAAAATGTTCTTAGACCCTGCCGGTCCTGTAACTATCCAAAGATTTGAAGAAGTGAAATATGATAAAATAGCAAACTTTGAAGAAACTGCAAGAGGTTTCTTTTGGATACCAGAAGAGATTAGTTTAACAAAAGATTCAGGTGACTTCAAAGAAGCATCAGATGCTGTCAAGCATATCTTCACTGCCAACTTACTTAGACAAACAGCATTAGATAGTCTACAAGGCAGAGGCCCTGTACAAGTATTCACTCCTGTAGTGAGTTTACCTGAACTAGAAGCATTAATGTATAATTGGTCATTCTTTGAGACTAATATACACTCACGTTCTTACAGTCATATCATTAGAAACATCTACAACGTACCTAAAGATATCTTTGATACTATCCATGACACAAAAGAAATTGCAGATATGGCATCTTCAGTTTGTGATTACTATGATGGCTTACATGAAATCAACTGTCAAAAAGAAATGGGTAAGAAAGTTGACGAAGAAGAACATATCAAAGCAATTTGGATGGCTCTACACGCAAGTTATGCCTTAGAAGCATTACGATTCATGGTATCATTTGCTACATCATTAGCAATGGTAGAGAATAGAATCTTTATGGGTAACGGCAACATTATTTCGTTAATCTTACAAGACGAACTACTCCACAAAGGTTGGACAGGTTGGATCATTAATCAAGTTGTTAAAGAAGATCCTAGATTTGCAAAAGCGGCAAAAGAATGTGAGCAAGAAGTTTATGATATGTACATGGATGTCATTAGAGAAGAGAAAGAATGGGCAGATTACTTGTTTAAGAAAGGTCCTGTGATTGGTCTTAATGCAAACATCTTAAAAGAGTTTGTAGACTACACAGCATTAGAATCACTCAAAACGATTGGCATCAAATATAATGAGCCTGCTCCAAAAGTAAGTCCTATCCCTTGGTTTAACAAGCATAGTGATACTAGCAAAAAGCAAACAGCATTACAAGAAAACGAATCAACTAATTATGTTATTGGTGTTATGTCAGAATCACTTGATTATGACGATCTACCTGAACTAGCATAATTATTATTTGATCGCCTATAATCGCATTAAATACAGTAATAAAATTAAACATCACACACAGGAGAAATGATGAAAGCAGTAGTATGGAGTAAAGACAATTGCACATATTGTGACCAAGCAATTAAATTGCTAGACGCACAGGGAATTGAAACAGAAGTAAAGAAAATTGGATCAGGTTACACACTACAAGACTTGTTAGAAGTTGTACCTAATGCTCGTACTGCTCCGCAAATCTTTTTAGATGAAGCATATGTTGGTGGGTTTACTGAACTTAAAACAAAATTAGAGGGATAAGATGAATATAGCAGAAGCAAAAAAGAATACAGTTTATACATTTAAACTAAACAGTGGCGAAGAGTTGATTGCGAAAGTACTTGATACAGACCAATACAATTTTATTATCGAACATCCTGTTTCTTGTGCTCCAGGCCCTCAAGGCATGGGACTTATCCCAAGTATGTTCACCAACGATCCACAGTTATCCGTAACACTAAATACTAGTAGCGTTGCACTTTTTGCTGAAACTGAGACATCAATCAGAGACAAGTATAGAGAAGCAACAACAGGGATTACAGTCCCAGAGAAATCGATAGTATTAGGATAAAACTACATGGCGAAACTAAGCCGTAAAGATGACAAGAATGATGCAGGCGGTGCTATCAAAAAAGGCGCCGGAACTGTGTTTGCCAATGGCTTAAAAGTAGGCTTACATGTCAGTGAAATAACTCCACACAAACCCTTTTCGCCAAAGAAAAAGCACATACCACACAAGGCAGCCAAAACTACTGAAGGTAGCCCAACAGTATTCGCAGAAGGCGAACCTGTACTCAGAGTAGGTTCTGGGAACTCATGTGGTCACAAGATCAAAGATGGTAGTCCAGATGTCTTTGTGCCTTAGAGAACTATAATGGCAGATTCAGGAAAACAAAGTCCACTAGGTCAAAACGTATTAGGCGGTATTCTGCAAAATAAATGTTTGCAGATCAATGAACATGCTGAACTATATATGGGTGCAAGTAAAACGAATGCATCTTATTATCCTGGAAGACTAGTTACTAATACTGTACTTCGTATGTTGACATACTCTATCAACTCTGCTTATAACAGACTCTATGGTAGTAGCATCAGTAATACTACCTATAAAAATCTCATATCAATCAGTGGCAACAATAACGAATGCTATGCACTAGGCAACTCAATGCCACCCACATACAAAATAGAAGATCCTTCTGGAGTATGGACAGATAAAGCAAACGAGTATGGCGGAACCACAGGCCCTGCTAATGCAGGATATTCGTCTGAAGGTACAGTTGATCAGGAACAGAATGCTCAATGGTGGAACCCTTATAACACTGGAAGTGGCGACAACATAGGCGTGACTCAATGGGGATATGTAAGACTTCATGCATTACAAGCATGGAACGAGTTTAACTGGCACGGGAAGTCACCAACAACAGCAGTTGACTACCAAGATTTTTGTAGTTCTTTCTTACAAGCACAAGGATACATAGAAGGACAGAATGCTCCTATATATGCTTCTGAAGACGCACAGACGTTCGGAGAAGGATCCTTTAGTAATATGAATGACTTGATTACTGCTGATCTTGCAGGAGTCAATTTATCACTACAAGAATTTGGTACTGATTTAGAAAATTTAGGTAAACTGTTTGATCCTAAACGATTAGATAGATTTGGATTCCCTTCTACCTTGCTACAGCAACTGTATAAAGGCGGTGGAATGACAGAAGACTTAAACTTATCACTTGCCGCGGCAGGACTGACTGCTAATCAAATTGCTAAAATATCATCAGGCACTGCTGATTTTGTAACAGTAGGGCAAGAGAAACAAATATACGGTGCGTTCTTACTAGTGTTTGCCGGAAACTTAGTTAACTGTATTGCTCCTTTAGCACCCAATCTGCTTGGTGGCAACAGACTTGCCGACAACCCACAGGGCGATTACCCTGGACAAATTAGAACTCTCGCAGACTGTTTAGATGTACAACGTTTGTTCCCAACCTCTTATAAGAGCATGACAGTTCCACTATACAACAATGAACTAGGCTTACCAACTAATAGCAAAACATACTACTTGATATACGACAATAGAACAGTCAATGCATCATTAAATGATATTGCTATTCAACAAAGAATCGGAACTATTGTTTGTGAAGGACAGCCTCCAATCAGAGATGATATCATAGAGGATCCTTCGTTGGATATCCCTATAGGATATGATTCTTATTTAAGAGGATGCGTACCTCAAGCAATAGGACTCGCGGCAGGAGCATTTAGATATTCAATGTTACAAGTTACAAATATTGAACAATTAGATCCTTCTAAAGTTGTTTGTTTTAAAGGATTAGAAATCAATGAAAACAAAACTTAAGGTCAAGATTTCCCTCGTGCTGGCAACTTCTATAATCATAAATATATTTCTTATTTGGGAGGTTTTTCGTCTTCGAGATGAGAATAGAAAGCTGAATAAAAAAGGCAGTTTCTCAAGCCAAAGCCTTGATGAATACTGGGATGAACATCAACCCTTAGAAAAGGAAGTTAACTAGCCTTAATTCGCAATTTCCCAAAATTCAACCTCTCCCCACAAATGACCCCAGCCTTGAAATTGGGGGGAAATTCTAAAATACCGTGCGTTCACCGCTCGTAAATCTAGCTCAGCCCACACACCCTTTCCTTTTTCGGTAATAAAACCATCATACTCGTTAAAGTCCAAAAATTGCTTTCCATCCTTACTCACCTCCACTTTAATCTCTGCTAATTCATCCGCTCGGTCGGTCGCTTGGAAGTATATTCTAATTACACCGATTCTCTTTTCTTCACCCAAATCAAAGGTCACTACCGGGTTGACCTTAAACCACGCCGTCCAAGTCGAGCGCCAGCCGTCTTCGGGTAATTTCCCGTCCATTAATAGAGTAACATTCAATCTCCCCGCATCCATTGTTGGGTTCTTGGAAGTGGATACTTTCACTATTGGAGATAATCGATATTTCTTAGAATCGCCATCCCGGGCACGACTTTGTGAAAGTACTAATGTGCAGCTAAAAAATACACATAGAAAAACAGGCAAATAAAATAAATTCCTTTTCATATACCTCTTTTGATCCAATTAATAGTTTCCTGCAAGTTTCATTACTACAAATTGGCAAGAATTTTCCCATCGAGATAAAGATCTGCCCAAACCCAAAACCCATTTTCCCCACGCTCTAAATTTCTGATTTCCACACGACTTGATTCTTTTAATATCCGACGAAATCGATGCCATTGTCGAAATGCAGTTCTTACATTATGAGGATCTGAGTCGGTAAAAGATTCTACATTCAACCCGCGGGCTTTTATGGTTAGTGCCCGACCGAAAACCGGATTTACCTCTTTTACATGAGCAACAAATGTATTTCCATTCAAGGTTTCTAAGATATCACTTGAAACATCCAATTCAAAAGTGGAAGGAAAGCTTCGATGAACCGATGCGTTTTGACTCGAACATGCAGTCATAAATTGCATAAGAGTGAATAGTCCAATCAGTAACATTCGCATCATTATTAAATAGAATACGATTGCACTTCAAGTCAACCCTTGGGCTATTGTACAATTATAACTTTCGATTCACCATCCAGTGGCAACCCGACTCCTCTGAGATCTTCATAAACATTCTCTCTGCTTTGTTTAATTTCCTTCCTTTTCGAACTGAAATACCCCATGTGCGGGCTAATTTTTTGGGACCCAATGCAAGACTGACCAGTTCTCCACGCTGGACCTCTTCCTCGACTGCCCAGTCGGCAAGAATTCCCACTCCCATTCCGACTTTTATCAATTCCTTACTCGCTTCGGGACTACTAATTTCCATAAATGAGGAAAGTCGAATTCCCCTTTTATCAAAATAATCAGTAATAATTCGGAATGTATAACTGCCTTTATTGTAGAGAATGAAATTCTCAACCCCTGCATTATCCCAATCAATCCTTTGGGTCTTGACCCAGGGATGAGAAGGAGGAACCACCACCCTTAATTCATCGTTAAAACAGGGCATGAATTCAATTTCTGGAATGTTAAACGGCGACAAAGTAACCGCCAGGTCAATTTTCCCTTCGCTCAAAAGTTGTAAACATTCGGGTGTATCCTCACATTTGACCTCAAACCGACAGGGAGATTGAGTTTCTTTAAATTCTCTTAAAATTGAAGGTAGAAAAAAGCGACAAGCTTGTGTACTCGCACCTAATCGTATACGCCCTGTGCCAAATTTTTCAAAACCATCCAATTCGTCTCGAACATTTTCCATTTCAACAAGAAATGGGCGAACAAAATTCAATAATCGATCACCCGCTTGTGTTAAAGAAACTTTCTTTCCTTGCCGACTAAAGAGCTTGCATCCTGCCTCATCCTCTAAATTTTTCATTGAATGACTCACTGCTGACTGAGTGAGAAAAAGATGTTTTGCTGTTTTGGTAAAACTTCCAGTACGGCAAAGCACATCAAAAGCTTCAAGTTGCCTAGTGTCAAATGGACGAATTCTTTTCATATTTCCAACCAATTAGCAAATCACGAACCAACTTTGTATTTTAAGGATTTTTGCACGAATTATGACAATCTTAAATGAAAGCCGAACTATCTTCCTCACTTCAATTATAGCAATGCATTACAAATATTTATATTCTCGCTTGTCTGAATGAAAAGAAATCCATAACTTTCAGACATGTGCAGCATATTTAAAATTATTACAGCTTGCATCCTACTTCAATTGGTAACAAGCGATGGGCGTGCTCAACTGCACCCGATGGAAGCGTTTGGTCGAACTCTCTTCGATTCTTTTAGGCAAGCTGATTTTAACAGTTATTACAATCGCTCCATTTTTTCTTTAAATGAAAAATCCTTTAAGTTTTTTCTGCAGAATATTGAAAATAAAACCATTCAGGAAAATCTCATTTCTCAACACAAACAGAAGTTTCCAGCTCATTATTCACTCAATGAAAAATGGAAAGTTGCATTCCAACATCTGTGGAGAAATGAACTTCGTCACATTGCTCGATATTCCCCTTCTCAAGTTCGAAACGAGTCATTCATTCCGATTCTAAAAGAAGCATCTGATTACAATATACAATGGGAAACAACTCAACTACTTGCTATTGAAGCTCTCCTTCCCGTCAGTTGGAAAAATGGTCGGTTTCAAATTAAAAGTGACCAAGGAATCGATTCAAATCAAAGCAACGAAAGAATTTTGTTTTTAGATCGTAACTTAGATTATCGTTTAACCTTGAACAAATTCACTTATTCAAAAACATTTATGATCGGGTCAGATCCTGAAGACTCAGATCAAGCCTACAAACACGGCATCCTGGGGAATGGATCAGGGCAGGGTGATATTTTGATCAGGTTTAATTCCGCTACTCCTTCTAATCTATTTTACTTTTGTCCGGATCAACTGGGTGCTGGCGGTCCTATAATCATTAAAGATATGGACGACATGAACAAACCAAACCAGAGAACGGATCTCTTACTTACCTTTTCCTTCGACCAACCTGCCAGGGCTTTTCAAATCATTATTAAAGAAGTATTACTCTCAAACCGGGGTCCTATTTTCACAGAGAGGCCAAAATTTCTTGGCGAGGTCTCCCTGCCTCGCGGATTATCTTATCCCAATTAATTTAAATTCTCGGCTTATCTAAAATAACCTCAGTCAATTGACCGTTTTTATAACGGGATATATTGAATAGGTCTCCCTTTTCATTCCACCTTCGAAAAACTCCGCTTGCTTTTCCATCAAACCACTGCCCTTCCTCTTTTAAGTTTCCATTGGGCCACCAAAATCTCTCCATTCCGTCTTTTCGTCCTTTAAAAAAATCTGCTTCACCACGGGGAGTACCATCTGGATAAACTTCGGATGCTCGACCGGAAAAAGGATTTCGCTCGACATCATAATGCCACAAGCCAGTTGTCTTATCCATAACCAAGCCACTCCCGTTAACCGTTTTCAACTTTAAAGAAAGACGGGAATTCTCCCATTGTAAGGTTTCAATTCTTAACTTTAATTCTTTTAATTGTTTTTTTCGGCCAAATGCCGAATCACCAAGTTGTTCTTCCGATACTTCTTCACTCTTGGTCTCTGTATCCAAACAACCAACCAAAAATAATAAGGTCGCTGTGAGCCAAATAAAATTAAGCTTCATCCCACTATCGAATAGAGCCTAAACGGGCAAATGCAAGAGCAATGCAATTGGAATGCAATATTTAGATAATCGAATAACCTCGTGCTCATATTTTCTAAAATCTAGATCAAATCGAACTTTATTCTTTGAATAATATTTCATTTGAAATAGTGTGATCACTCACTCATGAAAATATCAGAAATAAAAAATATACTGAAGCAACTCAAAGAAGTTTCTTTCATTTTACCGAATGGAAAACATGTTCCGCCCCACTTTCACATTACTGAATTAGGAATTATTTCCAAGGAATACATTGATTGCGGGGGAACGATCCGAAAAGACAAAACCGCCAATTTTCAACTCTGGACTGCAGATGACTTGGACCATCGAATAGAACCCGAAAAAATCATTGATATTATTGATATCGCCGAAAATTCAATCGGTTTAAGCGATCTTGAAATAGAAGTAGAGTATCAATCAGAAACCATTGGGAAATATGGTCTCCAATTTGTAGAGGGCACATTCCACCTTTCTTCCACTCAGACCGATTGCCTCGCCAAGGATAAATGTGGAATTCCCGAAAAAACGGAACTTCCCTCTGCTACTTCCTCTTGCTGTAGCCCCACTACTGGTTGTTGCTGAACAATCCTCCAAGAGATAAAAAAGGCTTTCCTGTCAGGTTACCTTTTACAATCATAATATAAAGAGAAGGAAACACTGAGGGCTAACACAACGGAAAATCCTCCGCCCAATAATTTCATATTATCCCCCTCCCTCATTCCAACCACCAAAAGGGAGTATGCGAATACCGAGGCAGCAAGTAAAAGGAGAATTTTGACTAGTACACGGTACAACATAAAAAAGTAACTAGAACAGAATCTCTATTTTTGAAAGTCGTTTAATTTATTACTTCCAACATTTCTTTTGTATAATAGGAAAATGGAGCCGAGAATCGGATTCGAACCGACGACCTACGCATTACGAATGCGCCGCTCTACCAACTGAGCTATCCCGGCAAATTTAAGTAATTTGTACATCTTGATGGATGTGCAGTTAGTTTTCAAAACAATTCAAAGGCTAGAGCTCAAGTTTTAATAAAAACCTCGAACTAATTAAGAAATACACCAGATAGAATAAAGGTGAAGTTTTCAAAATCTTCCCGGGATTTCCTTTATTGGCTCGAGAATGTATCCCCAGTCTAGTACATCTAAAGATAAAATTATGGGTCAATTATTAAATGCCGAACCAGAAAGAAGTAAATTTTCTTCTATCTCCAAGTACATGTTTTGGTTAATGCTTCGAAACTTTGCAACTAGGCAATGGGTATTTTCAAAACCGGGTCACGATAAGGGTAGTCGAATGTTCACTCTGCCAGGATGTATTATCGCATCCCCTTCCCGACCACATGACAATGAAACCACCGAGGACTATGTTCATTTCTGGGTGCGGGATGGTGCCCTGACTGTAAATGAATGCATTTACCATGACCTGCCCACCAAGGAAATGCTCGATGATTACGTGAGCTTTAGTTACAAGATACAAGAAACTGCCATTCGAGCAGGAAGAGGTGCACATGCGTGTTTCAATATTGACGGAACCGAACGGTCATGGGGCGAACAGGGAGATGGACCCGGTCTACGAATTTTATCCATTTTGGAAATTTGGGATCAATTGAGCGAAGATGCAAAATCTACAGCCCGCAAGATTCTAGTGAGAGACCGCCAATATATCATCGAGCATTATGACGGAGACACAGATAATGCGTGGGAAGAAATTACTGGTAAAAGTTTTTTTTCTCGGACTGCCCAAAGACAGGCAATTGATAAACTAGAAAAATCCTCACTCAAAACCGGTATTGCTCCAGAGAAAAAGATTCCCGAAATCATTCAAGCTTTAACCACATCATTGGAGGAACATTGGGCAAATGATCTCGGACATTACCGTTCAATTTTGAATGGAAAAGCCAAAAATGGGGCTTTAAGGGGTCATGAGCTCAATATTGATATTGTTTTTGCATGCACCTATAATGGATTGACCTGCTTTGATGAACGCATGATTGCCACCGTAGCGAAACTGAGGAACGAGTTTGAAAAACTCTACCCGATAAACGAGCAAGATCGGGAACTAGATATTGGGCCCTTAATAGGACGATATCCGGGCGACAAGTATGATGGAACCGTAAATCAAGGAGAGGACATGGGGCATCCATGGCCACTCTGTACCGCAAACCTGGCACGATTCTACTACCAATGCATGATTGAAATTGCGAATATTCCCTACGTTACCATTACCGAACCTATGGAACCTTTTTTCAAGCAGATCGGCTTCAAGCAAAGCGGAAAGATTAGTAAATCATCACGGGAATACAACGACTTGCAAAGTGCCCTATTAAGTGCAGGGGATAAATTGATGCGTGCAATCGTATACCATTCCGATCACTTAGAATTAAGTGAGCAATTTGACCGCACCCATGGTACTTGCATGAGTGTAAGAAGTTTAACTTGGTCGTATTCCTCCTTCATTGCCTCTTCAAGGATTCGCGAAAAGGCAATATCGCAACTCTAAATTATTATTTTAACGCCTACTAGTTAATGGCAAGATCGGATACCGAAAGTAACCGCATTCAATTCTTCGTCGTTTTTACCCGTATCTTATTTCTGCCAATCGTTTTGTAATTTAAATTTTTTATCGCCCCTTTTGCTTCACTTACATTCGGCATTTCAATAAAACCAAATCCTTTTGAGGATCCACTTTTCGGGTCCATCACCAATGTGCAGTATTCAATTTCTCCAAATTCCTTAAATATAGCTATCAACTCTTCCTCTGTTGTTAATCGATCCAAGTTGCGTACCAGTAATTTCATTTAATTATTTTTAGTGTAAGATGAGTATAGTTTTTTGTGGTGAAGATTTCATCCTAGTTAGTTTGGAGGCTAGATAAAGCATTAAAGGAGAAAGATTCACTTCTGATTCTTTTCGCGTTAATAATTATCCACTACATTACCAAATTAGGATGATTCAGGGTAATTGCGTTTCGTTAGAGTGAGGAAATTGATCGCTTAATATCTAATTAAGAATAATAAATGACAAAGAGCTTCGTACCATTCATTGAATCGTTTATAGTGGTCGGAGTTGAATAGAAGGTAAGATTAGTATTTGCCGTTATTAGTGAAAAGAAAAACATGAAAAAAACATTTCAATTAGCACACGAAAAAATTAAGTATCCCCGAATGATCGAGTCGGTAAAAGCGGAGGTCAGAAAGCATTTGAAGCGTTGCCGTAGGAAAAGCCTACCCAAAGGTGCAGACTTTTGGGACTTTAATTGCAAGTTTGGAGATACCGAAAAACATGCAATCAGTTGTCATTTAGCAGAAATTGATAAAAAGGTGAACGATGCGGAAGAGCGAGAACTGCAGTCGTTTTACATCGAAGTGATCGCCACTCCAGGAACTAGGCAAAAGAAACAAAATTAGGATATTATATGCAAGACCGCTAAGTTCTTCGGAACTTGTCCACGAATTGTAGTCAGTTTGGAAACATCCAGCCTAGCAAACTTTCTTTACCTCAATCTCTTCAAAAGTTTTCTCTTTTTCTCCCGCAATAACCTTTAGGCCCAATGCATATTTTCTATCCTAGTATACCCAATTAATAGCGAATTCCCAGTAAGGAATACGGAAGAAATTGAATGACTAGACCAAAAATAACTTTCCCATTGCAGGGAATTTCAAACAGTTATTCCCGTCTACAAAATTAGTTTATTCAGTGGCTTTTGGAGAATTTAAATTACGATTCACCATCGCCTGAAGAAGATAAGGGTTTTCTTGCCGATCTTCACTGTGTGCAATTCCTCCAATGGGTTCCCATCCCTCCTGAATCGCCTCATTTACTTTTTCTGACAGGGTGGAAGTTGCTGACTCCATTGCTCCACCCCCCATCACTCCTTGGCTAGCATCTTCGATAATTACTTTATATTGCATAATGGATCTTCTCTATTTGTATGATTAATTTAAGAACTTTTCTTAAAAACGGGAGCACCTTGGATCTTAATTGAATTTAATTTGGTTCCTTTCCCAAGGGGCCTGGCTTTTATTCCAGTTAATTGAAAATTTTCTCCTTCCGCCTTCAATTCAAAGCGTAACCGGAAAGGTTTTTCTTCGGGACCGTCAAATGATATCCAGATCATTGGCTCTCCAAAAGTTTTTTCCTCCATCCATGTCCCAACCAATGGAACAGGAAAATATCCAACTATTAATACTTGTTTGTCATCTTTGAATTGAAGAGTCACTTCCTTGCCTTCCACTAGTCCACTGTAACTGCCCTGGATATCCTGCCCACATGAAGTTAAGAAAAAAATGATCAAAAAAATCAGAACCGACGAATTAGATATTTCTTTCATATTTTTAAAGTTAGCATTAATTTCGCCACGAAGGCTATTACAAATTATAAGGCATATTAGAACGAATATAATAATTCAGAGAATTCGAATCGCTAAAAATTTGCGATATAAAAGAGTTACGCAAAAACCATATTCATAACTAGATGTACAATGTCGACTTTACCGGGAGTAATATTTCGCCAATGCCTCCGCCACTTTTATGCCATCAATCGCGGCACTCATAATGCCTCCCGCATAACCTGCTCCCTCCCCCGCCGGGTACAGACCGGTAGTATTAACCGACTGAAAGGCCATGCTGTCTTTTTCCACATGTCGCCGGATCCGGATTGGTGCACTGGTCCGAGTCTCAACTCCAGTAAGTAGAGCATCAGGTCGGTCAAACCCCTCGATTTGTTTCCCAAATTCCGGCAAAGCTTCTTGTATCGCTTTAATTGCATAGGATGGCAAGACTGTAGGAGCGTGATTTCCTGTCAGGTCAGTCAGCTTAACACCCGGCTTGTAGGAAGGTATAACATCGCCCAATTTCTGACTGGGTCGACCCGCCAAAAAATCGCCCACCAATTGTCCGGGTGCAAAATAATTCTCCCCACCTAATTGAAAAGCAATCGATTCAAGGTTCCTCTGGAATCCAATACCTGCCAAGGGGTTCTTCTCATCCGCACCAAAATCCTCAGGTTCAATCCCAACCACAATGCCAGCATTTGCATTTCTCTCCAACCGGGAGTATTGACTCATTCCATTCGTCACTACCCGACCAACCTCTGAGGTCGCTGCCACAACAGTTCCACCCGGGCACATACAAAAACTGTATACACTTCGCTCGTTCTTCGCATGATGAACAAGCTTATAATCTGCTGCACCTACATGTTCCACTATTTTCCCAGGATGCATGGGGTAACGATCCTCATTTCCGAATCGTGCACGGTCAATCACCCCCTGTGGATGTTCAATACGAAAACCGATTGAAAATGGTTTTGGCTCTACAAAAACACCACGGGAATGAAGCATTTCAAAAGTGTCACGGGCACTGTGACCAACCGCAAGTACGACTTGATTTGCATCAATTTCCGACCTCTCACCGCTTATCATATTCAAGGTCTCTAACCCTCGAATTCCACCCGCTTCCACCACAATATTTTCCACTCGGCTAGAAAACCGGATCTCTCCTCCCAGACGCTCAATCTCACTGCGTAAATATTCCACAATTTTCACCAACCGAAAAGTACCCACATGGGGCTTACTCACATATAAAATCTCTTCTGGTGCACCACCTTTTACCATTTCCTCCATCACCTTACGCCCCAAATGCCTTCGGTCTTTCGCTTGAGTCCATAATTTACCGTCCGAAAATGTACCCGCGCCACCCTCGCCAAACTGTACATTACTTTCTTGGTTGAATATTTGTTTTCTCCAAAAACCCCAAGTGTCCTTAGTTCGTTCTCGTACTGCTTTTCCTCGCTCAATCACCAATGGCCTTAATCCCAACTGAGCTAAGGTTAATGCAGCAAATAAACCACATGGCCCAGTACCCACTACCACAGGTCGTTTGTACCCTGGAGTATTGGTGTAAGAATTTCCTTCAATGGCAGAAAAAACCGGCTTGTATTCCATATCCGGAGTAATCTGCAAGTGACATTTTGAAATAAGGAACGAAATGTCAACCTCCGCAGAAAATTGTAGATCTACCGTGTAGATAAAATGAATATTTGACTTTTTCCGGGCATCGTATCCTCGACGAAAGACATGTAGATTTAATAAATCTACATCCTGCAAACTAAGAATACTCAGGACTTCAGAACGTAAATCGCTTGGATCATGATCAAGCGGTAACTTTAAATTGGTAAGTCGGTAAGAAACTACAGTAGAGTCATTCACAATAAGGTCTGGGCAAATGTGGCAAAGCAAAAAGGTTTATTAAATCAAGTTAGATTCATTTTGATATTTCTTATACAAAAAAAAACACATCCTTTGCAACTCGTCTCAATAAAAGAAATATAGAATCCTGTGATATTGATGACATCACCATATTTCCTAGATGTACTCTCCTTCGTTCATGTAGCGAAAAAACTGGTCCGACAAGGATTACTGAGATCAATTCAAGAAATAGTTAAAAGTTCGAACAAATACTAATCTCATTGACTATTTTTTGGGGAATTCAAAAAAATTCACACATTTAAACGCTTGGGCTTAAAATAGTCCCATAATTCAAGCCCCACAGACAAATTAAAATCTTCCAACGATCCCATTTAACTGCCTAGCTAATTTGATTTTCAATTAGCTAAGCTAGACTAGAATTACTAAATTAAGGATCAATTAGTAATGAATAAGTTCGAAATTAAATTAATAAAATCAAAAAAAGTTACTCACTTTTACTCTTTTCATTCGACTGTACAAATTTGCTTCGTACTCTCAATTAGAAATTATTAAATATTTAAGATCATGAACGAAGTAACTATTAAAGGAGAAATTGTATTTGTGGATGAAGTTCGCGAATACGGAGCAAACGGATTCAGAAAGCATCAAGTAGTCGTAGAGACAGGAGACGGGAAGTGGGCCAATCCAATACCCGTAGAATTTATCAAGGATTCAATTGAGCAAAGTAAGGGTTTGAAAAAAGGCGAAAAAGTCTCGATCGATGCCCGAATCAGTGGACGAGAATGGCAAGGGAAAGATGGTGTAACCAAATGGTTTACTTCAATTAGTGGTTACAAAATTCAATCCGAAGGTGGTGCTCCACCATCGAGTGAAGCTGATTCTTCCTCGTTTGAAACTTTTGACGAATACGATGATGGCGTGGAAGATGATGTGCCGTTCTGATTCCGACTTAAACGAAATACGCTGACATATCGGTCTATTCCTTCAACCAACGCAAAGATCGAAAATCGGGAGGACTTCCCTTCCACGGAGCTCCTAACTTACGAGCTTGCAGTGTAGTATTCTTCGGAGGTCGAAGAGTTTCGCTATCATCCAGCCTCAGTTCCTTAATCCCGGTCCAGTTCGCGATTGGTTTCATCTCAAAATTCTTAAAATCATTGAGCGAAAGCTTGACGGGATGCCATTTATTCTTGCCGGGTATTGTTAACTCCGCCACATGTTGGTCCAGTCCCACAATCATTTGATTAGGCATTTCTGCTTTTACCTCAAAGGAGAGCTTTGCATTCATAGGAGCCTTCCATGCGGGGTGGTAAAGTTGATGAGTTTTTATTCCCCATTTTTTCAGTTTGTAACTAAACCATTCCTTTTCCCAGTCACCTTTAAAGTCTTCAATCAAAAGATTGGGTTTTAGTGTCGTCACTACATTGGCTTTCTTTAAATCAGCCGCTGTGACAGCCTCCATCAACGAGGATAAAATAAACTGACGGGTGGAATAGATTCCATAATAATACCCCGCCCCGGAAATTGGTTTCTTTAAAGGGTAACTTACATTTGCATAAACCCACAATGGTTTCTCCATACTGAAGAGGTGAAGAGGAGCAGTCCATTTGCCCTCATTCTTAGAAACCGCTGAATGCTGCCAAAAACGGTTTTTTGTATTATTCGAATTATCTCTCTTCCCATCCGTCTGAACCTGCTGGGTATAGAACACATCGATCGCAGAAACCTCTTGGGTGTCATCCACCTCAACGGTAACCATTGGTGCTTTCCCCATTGGCAATAATAACTTCAATTTCGGAGTGTCAGGGAGACGAAACGAATTTTTCAGGTGTTGATCGAACCATAATTGCGTCGCGACTTCGTATTCGGGGGTATCTTGATGATTATGATGAGGAGAACAGGTTACCCGCCAATCTTTGCTTTTCATTTCTCGAATCGAGGTTTCTAAATCATTAATCCGACCATGAAAATCATTGGATGGACTAAGGAAAATAATCGGGCAGGTGATTTCTTTCAGACTCGGAGGATCACTCACTGTGGCCAGATGCAACGGGTTAGCGGAATAACGATCACTAATTCCTCCGCAAGACGGTGCAGCTGCCTTCACCCGCTTATCGGAACCCGCAGTCAACACGGTCAACTTGCCGCCCATAGAATGTCCATAGACACCAAGTTTATTACCATCAACCTCCGGTTGTCTTTCCAAAAAAGTCAGCCCCCGCCGTGCTCCAAGAGTGGCAAGAAACCAGCCATTATTACGCGGCGACTCGACTGCATCCAAGGTCCAGTCCGCAACGGGAATGGAGGGGAATGCATCTTTTCCATATCGGCTTGGTGCATGGTATGCGTCCAAGGCTCCCCAGTCTGTAGTTAATTTGAATTGAGGATCATTTTTCTTTCCCTCCCAAAAAAGTTTCACCTCATTAGGAGTTACCCGGTACCCCGGTGCTGAAATCCGTCCAGCCCAGGAAATTGAAATGGATGCATAGCCACGTTTCGCATTGGCAAGCGGAGCGTTGTGATCTGCATACTGCCCACCTCCATGAATCTGTACTAAACCTGGTAATTTCTTGCCGCCTTTCGGATATCCATATACCCCCGCCATCATTGCCTTCTCACCTTTAAAAACTCCAATTCGATAGCGTAGTACTTTCAAAATAATACCAGCCTCCTCCCATTCCTTTAATACTTCCACCTCCATCGGTTCTTTCCTTGGATCAAAACCCTTCCATGCATTATTCCATGTCTGTGGTGCGTGATTTCGAAACAACTCCGGCAGGGTTTCCGCCAGCAAGCTTTCTTTTTTTTCCGCGGATACAGGGAGAGTTAAAAATGGGAGTACTAAAAAGAATAAAGAAATTTTTCTTAAGTTCATTGTGGATTTTATCCTACATTTCAATCTCCTTGGCAATCTTTTCAAAATGAAGAAACTTAGATTCCAATAAATCATCACTACTTCAATTAAATACATTTAAGAAACATTTTCTTGCCCTATTAGATTTCATATTAAATGGTATAAGCAGATGGCGGAAAAAATTAAAATTTACCCTAAAACCTTGGCGGATGGGGGACTTGAATTTGAAATCTCGATAAAAGATAAATCTCTTTTCGGGAAAAAAGCCACTTTTTCAATTAAACGGGAAGTTACAGTAAAAGATTCACGTCCTGTTCACGATAGTAAAGATCTTCGCAAAATTACCTTTACAGTTTCTGCGTCCCAAAACTTTAGTGTATCTGCAGCCGTTATGAAGAGAGCTTTGGGCTCTTTTCCTTACTCCGGATCAAAAATTTCTATACAAGCCTTTGCCGAAATCAAAGTCACAACTGCTTTTTTCTTCAATTCGACTACCCGATTTAGTCTCTCAAATCATATTCCAAGTGAGTTACCCAAACGGGCAAAAGTAAAAAGTAACGCCAGGCAACTCATAGATCCTAAAGACTCCTTTAACTTTTTTAAAAACATCTCTTCAATACCTGCAAAAAATCAAATTGCGACTATCTTCATCATGTTAGCCGGTGGAATTATTTTAATGTTTAATTTATTCGTGGGCTATCACGATCAGATGGCACCTGAGCATATGACCTGGTTTTACAGTCATTATAACTCAGATGGGGAATCCTCTTCTCCAATATTAAAGGCGATAGCAGCTTCTGGAACGATAGCGGGCTTAATTTGGTTAGCCATGAAACAACAACTTCGAAAATATATGGCCTTTCATTTCCGTTCGAGAATCAGCAAAGTAAACCGTGAATCGAAGATTAACATTGGTAAACTAGTTACCGGACGCAGCCGAGTCGATTTGATTGACCCAGTCCTCCGCGTGGTTGCGTGTAATATGGAAAAAGGTAAATATGTACGAGGACATGGCAGCAACCAGCGAACTGTAAGCTTCAGCCATCCAAACCGTGCTGTGCTTCTTTATTCGAGGAAAATTCCAATCATCCCCAAAGGGGCTCCAATCCATAATTATTTCAACGAGGAATTCTCCTTCAAACCGATGTTTCAGGCCCTCTAT
>UPTG01000981.1_pt1 | contig 21887 bp, 20 predicted proteins | sample 2160121 | NCBI WGS metagenome assembly UPTG01 (sample SAMN06266255, study PRJEB28933) | marine metagenome | isolation source: Columbia River Estuary | place: USA:Columbia River Estuary, USA | collected 2014-07-27
GCAAAATAGTTATTTTCTGTAATTATTAGAGCATAAGTTACTTACCAATCTCTAATTATTTAATTTGTTATCAGTTATTTAACTATTTCCCAATACAGAACTTTGAGAAGATCGATCCGAGTATATCTTGATCTATATCTATCTTTCCGGTGATAATGGAGATGTTTATAATGGCATCATTAAGGTCAATACTAAGTAAATCACCTGATAATCCTTCTTTTAGTCCTTTCTTTACAGACTCAATTGCTTTTAATGAATTATTTAAAGCTTCAAGATGTCTTGAATTTGTGATAATTATGTTGCTTTGAGATGATAGTTTTAGATTCTTAGAGATCAATTCTTTTAATCCTAATACAAGACTACTATCTAGAGCTGAAATTCTATAAAAAGTAACATTTTCTTCATTAATTAATGACTTTATATTGTCTTTGTAAGTATCTGTATTAGAATTATTTAATAAATCAATTTTGTTTTCAACTAGATAAACTTGAAGATCTTCTCTCAAATAGGATTTCACCTCTTTAATTAGCTCATCTTCTGTTATATCAGACCTATCAAATAGATAAATTAGAATTCTTGAGGAGTCAATTTTACTTTTTGCTCTAGCAACACCGATAGATTCTATCTCATCTGTTGTTTCTCGAATACCTGCAGTATCAATAAATCTGTATTTAACTCCATTTATAGTAGTTACATCTTCTATTGCATCCCTTGTTGTTCCGGGAATATTTGACACTATTGCCTTATCCTCATTAACAATTGCGTTAAGAAGAGATGATTTTCCGGCATTAGGTTTCCCAGCAATCGTTACAGTAACACCTTCTTTTATAACATTTCCATAGGTAAACGAGTCAATCAAACTTGATAACTTACCCTCTAGCTCATTTAAGAGTGTTTTTAAATCACTTCTATCTGCAAACTCTACATCTTCTTCAGAGAAATCAAGTTCAAGCTCTATAAGCGACTTAAAATGAATAAGCTTCTCCCTTAATACTTCAATCTCATCTGAATATCCACCTCTCATTTGCTCCATAGCAACTCTATGTTCCTCTTTTGACTCTGAGGCAATTAAGTCACCTACAGCTTCAGCTTGAGATAGATCTTTCTTATTATTAAGATATGCTCTTAGGGTAAACTCTCCTGGAGAAGCAAGTCTTACGCCAGTATTAGTAAATAATGAGAGTATTCTTTGCTGAATATAAATAGAGCCATGGCATGATATTTCAATAATGTTTTCACCAGTGTAGGAGTGAGGTGCTTTGTAAACACTTACAACTACCTCATCAATTATCTCATCATTATCTACTAAATCCCCATAACTTATTGAGTATCCACCAGATTCAGAAAGATTTTTGCCTGATTTAGATTTAAAGAATAAATCTGTTTTAGATATAGCATCTTCTCCAGATAATCTTATAATAGCAATTGCACCAGAACCTGGAGCAGTTGATAGAGCTATAATAGTCCCTTCATTGTACATCATTAAATCACTTTAGTAAAAGTAGCCCTGTTCTTATGTTGATTGTTCTCATAATTCTTCCAGAGTTGTTGAATAGCAGCATTTTCAATTAATTCTGGATTAGTTTCAACTTCTGTTATCCCAAACTTATTGTAAAACTTTTGTAGCTCATTAAAAAGAATAGCTATAACTCCTTTATTTTGAAAATCAGGTCTAACTCCAATAAGATAGAGTGATCCTTTGTGGTTAAAATTCTTAGCGTGAAGAAGTCGTAGCTTACCAATGAAATTGACTTTACCATTTATTTTCTTTAAAGCATTAGAGAAAGAGGGCATAGTAATTGCGAATGCTACTAGTTCATCATTTTCATCAGTAACACACTTTATAAAGCCTGGGTTAATATATTTTAAAAATCTATTCTTATAGTGATCTATCTGATAGTCTTGGATTGGAACAAATGTTTGAAGTTTATCATATGTCTTACCAAGTAAATAAAACATTTGATCTACATATGGAACGATCTGCTCAGTTTTAGTAAAGTTTAGTTTTTTTAGCTTATATCTCTTTAATATTAGATCAGAAAACTTCTTAATCTTTTCAGGTGCATCATCATAATTTTCAATCTTAAGTTCATATTCTACCCATTCAGCAAGTTTATTGTATCCATGCTTAATCATATGTTCTTTATAATACGGATGATTATAAAGAGTAATCATTGTATTTTTCTTCTCAAATCCCTTAATAAGCATTCCTGCTTTATCCATATTAGAAAAACCAACAGGTCCTTCTATAAATTCGAGATTATTTTTTATTCCAATCTCTCTTACTTTTTCAAGAAGAGCTTTTGATACTTCAATATTATCTATAAAGTCAAACCATCCAAATCTTACTTTTTTCTTTTTTAAATCGTTAACCTCAACCCAGTTGATAAGTGCAGCAACTCTTCCAACTATTTTTCCATTTATATATGCAAGAAAATAATGAGCTAAAGCATTTTTAAAAACGGGATTTATTTTTTTATCTAAAACCTCTAGTTCTTCATTAGTAATAGGTGCTACCCAATACTTTGAATCTTTATATAGATCATGAGGAAACATAACGAACTCTAATAATTCATCACTATCTTTGACTTCTTTTATGGTAATATTTGAGTCGAATTCCATTTAAAAATACAAGTTACCAATAAATAGTTATTTTTCAAGATTTCACTAAATTTGGTAAACCAATAACTTATGAAGGTTTTAATAATATTTCTTGCTATTTATCTCTTTATCAGGTATTTTATTCCTTCGGTACTTAGAATGATTTTTGCAGATATTTTTAAAACTGCTAAGAAAAAGTCAGATTTTGATAAATCCTCAACTAAAAAGAAAGGAAAAACCAATGAAAAATATGGTGAATATATAGACTATGAGGATATCGATTAATAAAGTTCAAATTAGAAAATCCCTAATACACCTTTACACTGCAATTGGATTTGCAGTTGTTTCTCTAATTTTTTATAGCCCTTTGTTGGAAGGTAAGAAATTATATCAATCTGATATAAATCAGTATGAGGGTATGTCAAGGGAAATTTCAGATAACAGAGATAATTTTTCTGATGAAATATACTGGATTGATAATGCATTTGGCGGTATGCCTACATTTCAATTAGGAGCTAAGTTTGCCTATGATATATTAGCTCCAATTCATATGATGTTTAGATTTATACCTAGACCAGCTCATACATTATTCCTTTATCTGCTTACAATGTATATTCTATTAATGGTATTAAAAATACCATGGAGAATTGCAGTTCTAGGTTCTATTGCGTTTGCATTTTCAACTTATTTACTTATAATACTTCAAGTAGGGCATAATACAAAAGCCCTAGCTATCTCTTATATACCATTAGTAATAGCAGGATTACTTCTTTTAAAACAGCATAAGTTGTTACCTGGTTTCTTAGTAAGTCTTGTAGCTATATCATTACAAATAAGAGCAAACCATTATCAAATGACATATTATATGTTGATTCTACTTGGAATATATTTTATAGTATACCTAGTTGATTCATATAGAAAGAATGATGTAAAAGATTTTATAACCTATATGAGTTTGTTTGTTCTAGCTGGTATACTTTCTTTAGGACTCAATGCACCTAATATCTTATCTACCTATGATTATTCAAAGTATTCTACGAGATCTCAAAGTGAGCTTAAATTAAATCCTGATGGAACCGAAAAGGAAATATCTACAGGTCTTGACTATGACTACATAACTCAATATAGTTATGGCATTTTTGAAAGTTTAAATCTTATCGCTCCTAGAGTTCAAGGAGGTGCCTCCTCAGAGGATGTAGGTGAGGATTCTGATTTATATGAATTTCTAATTGATAATAATGTACCTAAACCTCAAGCAGAATCATTTATAAAGTCTGTTCCAACGTATTGGGGGAGTCAACCCATATTAGAGGCTCCAGCATATATAGGAGCATCAATTGCTTTTCTATTTATATTGTCCTTGTTTGTAGTAAAAGGTCCTTTCAAGTGGTGGTTATTAATCTCATTTATATTATCACTATTATTATCATGGGGAAAAAACTTTCCATTACTGACAAACCTCTTTATTGATTATGTTCCTTTTTATAATAAATTCAGAGCTGTATCATCAATTCAAGTTATTCTTGAGTTTGCAGTCCCTTTATTAGCAGTTATTGGACTTAATAAATTTTTAGCTGATGCGGATCTAAAAAACATAAGAAGATCTTTTGCAATATTCTCAGTTCCTTTAATTATACTTTTTCTATTCAGTGGATCACTTTCTTTTGTCGGTTTATATGATAACTATTATTCAAATGGCTATGGTCAAGAAATCTTTAATCAGATTATAGAAGAAAGAAAAAATATATTTAATAAAGATGTTTTACGCGCATTATTAATAGGTGGGATAATATTTTTAACTCTTAGATTTTCAAAATCAATAGGAAGAAACTTTACCTTTCTTATAGTTTCTATAATCGTATTCATAGATCTTTATTCAGTAAACAGTAGATACATAGACAAGGATCTATTTATCGATAAATCTATAAACACTTATCAATTGTCAGAAATTGACAACGAAATACTATTAGACACTCTTGATTACAGGGTTTTTAACTTATCTACAGGACTATCAAATGCTAGCTCATCTTATTACCATAATTCATTAAATGGTTATCATGCTGCTAAGCTTAGAAGGTTTCAGGAATATTATGATTATCTAACATTTCATGACAATGAAAAATTATTCAACTCTTTAAATGTCAAATATTTAATTGGAAAAGATGATCAAGATCAAGATCAGTTATACGTAAACCCTGATGCTCTTGGGAATGCATGGGCCGTAGATTCCTTATTAGTTCTTGATAATCCTGATGAGTTATTAAATAAACTAAAAGACACTAACATTAGTAAAATTGCTTTAGGGCTTAAGAACTCAATCCCTAAGGATCTACCGAAAATTTTTAATTCAAAAGATTTGATTGAAATTGAAAAAGTTAAAAATTCATCTTCTCATCTCACATACAATTATAATGCATTATCAAATCAGTTAATTGTCTTCTCTGAGATATACTATCCATCAGGGTGGGAGGTGTTTGTAGATGGAGAAAAATCAAATTTCTTTGATGTTAATTACTTATTAAGAGGTATGTTAATACCAAAGGGAAAACATAAAATAGACTTCTATTTTTCACCTAAAATTGTAAATACAGGAATAAACATTAGAATAATTACAATTATAATTACCTTTATTTTAATAGCATACATGCTTTACAGGGAAAACAAATGGGTATAGTAGTTAGACAGTCTTTTCTAAATCTAATAAGTATAGGAATAGCATTTCTTATTGGAGCAGTTAACACCCTTTATCTATATCCAACCTTTCTTGGAAGTAAACTACAAGGACTTATAATTGCACTATTAGCAATTTCGAATTTACTTCAACCCTTTATTTCTTTCGGAACCCAGCATGCTGTAATTAGATATTACTCTAAATACACCAAAAAAACAGATAAAGATGGACTTTTGACATTGTCTATTATAATACCATTGGTGATTGTAATATTATTTGCACCAATATTCTATGCCTATTATGATGAAATCAGACAATTTCTTTTTCAAAATGATCAAAGCTTATCTCAATATGCATATGTTATTCTTTTTGTAGCAGTTTCGACTTCATTTTTTGAAGTATTTTATTCATGGTTAAGAGTAAAACTTAAATCCGTTTTTGGAAATTTTTTAAAAGAGCTTTATCCAAGACTTCTAATATCCTTTTTATTAATTTCTTACTCATATGGTGTTTTAGATTTTGAAAACTTTGTTTTATTTCTAATCTATGGATATTATCTAAGACTTTTAATCATAATTATCTACTCATTCTATATTAATAAGCCAAGAATAAGTTTGAGCTTTAAAAGTGATTTTAAAGAAGTCTTTAAATATTGTTTATTGATTTTCTTATCAGGTGCAGCTTCTAGTATTATTCTAGATATTGATAAGTCTATGTTATCTTCAATATTAACTGTTGAAAATGTTGCTTATTATTCTGTAGCTGTATTTATTGCTGCTGTAATTGAGATTCCTGGCAGAGCTATGTTTCAAATTTTAAGTCCAGTAGTAGCTGATGCAATTAATAAGAAACATTTTAAAAAGCTAGAGGGATTACTTAAAAAAAGCTCAACAAATCTTGTTTTAGTTGCCAGTTTATTTTTCCTATTAATAAATCTTAATCTTGATGATTTCTACGAAATGTTAAACCAAGATGGGTATTCAATTGGTATTCCAATTGTTATTATTGTGTCTTTCGGTAAATTATATTCTATGTCAATTGGATGTATTAACAATATAATTTCAAATTCAAAATACTATTATTATACATTTTGGTTTTCTTTATTCTCATCTGTCCTGGCAGTAGTACTAAATATTTACTTAATAACAGATTATGGTATAGTTGGAGCTGCATATGCAACTTTGATAGTTATAATAATTATGAATTCATTAAAATTATATTTAATAAAAGTTAAATTCAATATACATCCATATAGTAAGGATACAGCTAAAATTATCGTACTAAGTATTATAGGATTTGTTATTTTTTCAAATCTTAAATTAGATTTTCAACCTGTTTTAAATATAATTATAAAATCAAGTTTAATTCTAATATTATATACTCTTTCAGCATATATATTTAGACTAAGTGATGATGTAAATATTTTTATAGATAAGTTTAATAAAAACTGGTAGTATTAGATAATTTTACTTTTAAGATACTGCCCAGTATAGGACTTTTTAACCTTAATAATTTCTTCAGGAGTTCCCTCAGCAACTATTTTACCGCCTTTATCTCCACCTTCTGGTCCTAGATCAATAATATGATCTGCACAAGAAATCATATCTAGATTGTGTTCAATAACTAGAATAGAATGTCCCATTCTGATTAATTTATCAAAAGTGTTTAGGAGTTTTCTCACATCATGGAAATGAAGACCAGTTGTAGGTTCATCAAAAATGAAAAAAGTTTTCTCAATTTGATCTCCTTTACCAATAAATGAAGCTAGCTTTATCCTTTGAGCCTCTCCACCTGATAGTGTGTTTGATGACTGTCCAAGTGCTACATAACCTAGACCAACTGACTGAAGAGGAAGTAGTTTGCTTACAATTTTTGACTGATTATACTTTCTGAAGAATTGAATTGAATCATCAACAGTCATATTAAGCAACATATCAATACTTACTCCATTATATTTAATTGCTGTTATCTCATCTTTAAATCTTTTCCCCTTACAAATATCACATTCCAATTCAACATCTGCCATAAATTGCATTTCAATTTTTATAATCCCTTCACCTCTACATTCATCACATCTTCCCCCGTCAGTATTAAATGAAAAGAACTTTGATTTAAAGCCTTTTGAAACTGATTGAGGGATTTTAGCAAAAAGATTACGTATATCATCATATACTTTTAAATAAGTTACGGGGTTAGATCTAGATGATCGTCCAATAGGATTCTGATCTATAAACTGTACAGACTTAATCTTACTAAGGTTTCCTGAAACATCATTAAATTTTCCTGGTTTATGAGAATAATCTCTAAAATAATTAAGTAGGGCAGGGTAGATAATTTTTTTAACTAATGTTGACTTACCACTTCCTGAAACACCAGTAATCATTGTTAAACATCCAAGTGGGATTTTAACATTTATGTTTTGTAAATTATTTTCTTTAGCTCCATTTACATTTATAAAATAATTAGATTCTCTTCTTGAAGTAGGATATTCAATTCTCTCAGTCTTATTTAAATATCTTGATGTTAATGTATCACTTTTAAGCAATTGTTTTACATTTCCTTCACCGACAACTTCACCTCCTAATGTTCCTGCCATTGGTCCTATATCAACTATATGATCAGCTGAAAGAATTATTTCTTCATCATGTTCAACAACTATTACTGTATTACCAATGTCTTTTAGATTTTTTAAAATCTTTATTAGATTATCATTATCTCTAGAATGCAATCCAATAGATGGCTCATCAAGAATATAGGTTGACCCAACTAGACTACTTCCGAGAGATGAAGCTAAATTGATTCTTTGTGTTTCACCTCCGGATAATGTGTTAGCTTTTCGATTTAATGTTAAATAGCTTAACCCAACATTCATTAGATAATCAATCCTATTATTTACTTCCTTTAAAATTCTGCTTGAAACATCTTTGTCAACTTTATTTAGATTGATTTCTTTAAAGAATTTACTTAGCTTATCAATTGGCATTGAGAGTATATCTGGTAAATTTTTATCATCAATTTTTACAAAATATGCTTCTTTTCTTAATCTACTTCCTTTACATTCATTACAAAGAGTTTTACCTCTATATCTAGAAAGAAGTACTCTATTTTGAATTTTATAATTTTTTTTCTCAAGATATTTAAAGAACTTATTTATTCCACCGAAATGTTCATTTCCATCCCATAGAATTTTAATTTCTTCTTTAGATAATTGATTATAGGGTTTGTAAAGAGGAAAATTAAATAGATCTGCATTTTCAATTAGCTTCATATAATATTTCCTTAATCCAGTTCCCCTCCAGGGGGCAATAGCATCATCGTAAACTGATAAACCTTTATTAGGAATGACTAATTCCTCATCTATCCCTATTGTCTCTCCAAAGCCATCACAGTTCTTACATGCTCCAAATGGATTGTTAAAACTAAATAAGTGAATTGAAGGTTCAATAAATTTGAGTCCATCCATTTCAAAATTGTTTGAAAAAGAGGTTTCTTCATTTGAATCTAAATTGAAAACAGAACAAATTCCACCACCTTCATAAAATGATAATTCAACAGAATCAGCAACTCTAGATTTAAAATCTGAATTATTACTTACAACTAATCTATCTACCACTAATTTAAAATCAGTAATTTCTTTATTCTTATCATCACTTATATTTCGAACAGTATTATCCTTAAATATTCTTACAAAACCTTGTTTTTTAAGTATGTCTAGCTTATTTAATGAAGTTTCAGCTGAAGATGAATCAACAGGAGCCAATAATAAGAGTTTAGATTTTAATTTTTGATTAACTATATACTCGACAACATCTTTTGTAGAATCTTTTTTTACAATTTTGTTTGATTTTGGAGAATATGTTTTACCAATTCTAGCAAATAATAACTTTAGGTAATCATAGATTTCAGTTTTTGTTCCAACTGTTGATCGAGGATTTGATGTGTTAATTTTTTGTTCAACTGCTATAGCAGGGGAGATACCTTTTATATAATCTACTTTAGGTTTGTTTAGTTTACCCATGAATTGTCTTGCATAGGAAGAAAGACTTTCTACATATCTTCTTTGACCTTCTGCGTAAAGTGTATCATATGCCAGAGAAGATTTACCTGAGCCAGATAATCCAGTTATCACTGTAAACTTATTTCTAGGAATTACAACATCAATATTTTTAAGGTTGTGAAGTCTTGCACCTTTTATAATGATATTATGTTTAGGGTCAATTTTTGAAAGATCTTTCATTAAAGCTTTAAAAATGCAAAATTACTTAATAAGTTTATTAATTATGGACTTCCTACCAATAGTTTTTGTTATAATGTCATTGTTAAAGTTCCAACCTCTTGCTGGACAAAATTCTCTTCCATAAAAGATTATTCTAAGATGCAATTCATTCCATTTAGATTTAGGAAATAGTCTTTTTGCATCTAATTCTGTTTTCTGAACATTCTTTCCAGTTGAAAGACCCCATCGAAACATAAGTCTATGTATATGTGTGTCTACAGGAAAAGAAGGATGACCAAAGGCTTGAGACATAACAACACTAGCAGTTTTATGTCCAACTGATGGTAATTCTTCTAACTTATCTATATCCTCTGGTACATTTCCATCATATTTATCAATTAATATTTTTGATAAATTCCATATTCCTTTAGACTTAGTAGGAGATAAACCTACTGGTTTAATTATGTTTCTGATTTCATCAATCGTCATTTTTACCATGTCATATGGATTATCAGCTCTGCTAAATAGTATCGGGGTAATTTCGTTAACCTTTTTGTCTGTTGCTTGCGCGGACATTAATACCGCTATTAATAAAGTATATTCATCTTTATGATCAAGTGGAATATCAAGATTAGGATAAATTTCTTCAAGTTTATTAATTAGGAAATCAACTTTTTCTTTTAGTTTCATTTACTTACTTTTGAAAAAAAAATTATGTTAAAAATAGGCGATAAGATACCAAATATAAATGTAACAACACACAAAGGTGATTCTATAAATCTTTCAGACTTAAAGGGAAAAAAAATTGTTTTATTCTTTTATCCAAGGGCAAACACACCTGGTTGTACTGCACAGAGTTGTAATTTGAATGATAACTATTCTAGGCTTACTAGTCAAGGGTATGAGGTTGTTGGAGTTAGTCCAGACACTGTTGAAAAACAAAATAAGTTTGCTGATAAATTTGGATTTAAGTATAACCTATTAGCTGATGATTCAAGAGAATTAATTGATGCATTTGGAGTATGGGGAAAAAAGAAATTTAGAGGAAATGAATATGAGGGTGTCCTTAGAACTACATTTATAATTAGTGAAGAAGGAATTATCGAAAAAGTAATTGATAAGGTTAATACAAAAGATCATACAGATCAAATAATCTAATAGTTGTTGACTATTTATAGCCAAACATCTTTTTCTTTATTATCATTTCTGAAATACCTTCAGGTACTTTATCTTCCCAGCCTTTATCATTATTTTTAATTTGCTTGAGAATATCTTTAGAAAAAATCTCTAGAAATTCCATATTGAATTCTAGATCACGAATTTTATTGTTAACCTTAAAATATTTGTAGAATTCTTTCATATTATCTTCAAGTTTAAGATTATTAGAATCTATTATACCACCATTTTCTTGATCAAGTAATGGATATAGATATATTTTCATATTATTCTTGAAAATATTTCCAAAGGCTTCTAGTATACCCCCTTTAAGATTATCATAATACTTTTCATCAAATATTTCTATAAAATTCCTAACACCCATCGTTAAACCTAATTGCTTCTTTGTATAAGTTGTAAGGTATTGAACTAGTTTGAAATACTCTGAAAAATTTGATATCATAACCTTATGACCCATAGAACATAATAATTTAGCTCTATCTAAATAGTCGGCGTCATCAATATCACCAGTAGATCTAAGGTTTGAAAGAGTTAATTCAAATACAACAATTGTATTTTCTTCTTTAACTTTTTTCTCTTTTAAAAATGCCTCAAGTGATTTCTTGAACATTTCTTCATTTACTTTAGTAATAGGTCTATAGCTTCCTCTGAGGGTTAGAATGTTCTTTTTGTATAAAACTTGTGCGGGAAGAACATTTATTCCATTTTCATCAAATATCACGGCATCTGTCATCCCTAATCTAACTAACTCAAGACTAATTAATCTATTATCAACTCCCTTAAATAATGGTCCACTAAAATTAATAGTATCAATTTCAATTGATTGATCATCAAGGTGATCAGTCAGGTACTTCATTAATTTTAAAGGTTCATTATGCTTATAGAAAGCACCATAAATTAGATTAACCCCCATTATACCAAGGCTTTCTTGTTGGAGTTTAGCTTCATTTTGACGAAACCTTAGATGAAGTTTAATTTCAGAATACTCATCATTAGGATCAGTTTGAAACTTAATACCCATCCATCCATGACCTTTAAATTTCTTAGCAAAATCAATAGTTGCTACAGTATTAGCATAAACAAAAAAGAATTTATCTGGATTCTTGTCTCTTAAAATTCTCTTTTCAAGAAGATCCATTTCATGATTTAACATTTTATCGAGACGATTTTGAGTTACATATCTTCCATTATCTTCCTCACCATAAATACTATCACTAAAGGCTTTGTCATAAGCACTCATAGATTTAGCTATAGTTCCAGAGGCAGCACCTACACGATAAAAGTTTCTAGCTACTTCTTGTCCAGCACCAATTTCAACAAAAGTTCCGTAAATATTCTCGTTAAGATTAATTCTAAGAGATTTTCTTTGTACTGAAGGTCTTGGTTCGTAATCCTTGTCTCCAGGAAGAATTATGTTCATCGATTTTTTTGTAAAATTACAAAGATTGTTTAATAAAAAAGAATAAAATATCATAGATTTATATGTGATTAAAATAACTTTCTTAGGAACTGGTACTTCACAGGGTATTCCTGTAATTGGAAGTGATCATCCAGTAACATTTAGTGATGATCTTAGGGATAAGAGACTTCGCTCATCTATATTGATAGAATATAAAGATTTCAATTTTGTAATTGACTGTGGTCCAGACTTTAGACAACAAATGCTTAGAACTAATTGTAGAAAATTAGATGCTATAATATTTACTCATGAACATGCTGACCATACAACAGGAATTGATGATGTGAGACCTTTTTTTTTTAGACAAGGAAAAATCCCTATTTATCTACATGAAAGGGTTTTAGATTCTCTTCACAAAAGATTTGCTTATATATTTGATCCAAAACAAAAATATCCAGGAGCTCCTGACTTTGATGTAAATCTTATTTCTAAAGAGAATGATTTTCAAATTTTAGATTTGAATTTTATACCTATTGAATCAGTACATTATAAATTGCCAGTTTTAGGTTTTAGAATTGGAAAATTTGCTTATTTAACTGACGTGAAAACCATTTCAGATATAGAGATGCAAAAACTTAAAGAATTAGATACTCTTGTTATTAATGCATTAAGATTTAAACCTCATCCCTCTCACCTTAACATTGAGGAAGCTTTAAAGATTATAGATGTAGTAAAACCAAAACAAACTTTTTTCACTCATATAAGTGATGACATGGGATTCCACGAGGAAGTATGTAATAGTCTTCCTAAGTCTGTTTCTTTAGCTTTTGATGGATTAGTCTTAGAGGTAAACTAAATTTTTGTTTTATCTAACCAATTAATTAAGCTTACTAGGTTTCTTTGATTAATAGTATGACCTGTGTTGAAAGTCTCAAAAGTTAATTTGTTGTTTTTAGATAATTCTAATATATATTCTTCAACTAGGTTAATTGGAATAACATCATCCGATGATCCATGAGAACTATATATTAAAAGATCTTTATATGTGTTTATTTTATTATTCAGATATGACGGGTGGATAAATGAGCTAACTGGAATTACTCTTCTAAATTTAGAGCTAAAGTCAAGACCTAATTTCCAACATATACTTCCCCCTTGACTAAAACCTAGAATACTTATATCATCTTTATTTAAATTTTCATTTTTAATATGTTTATCAATGTTATTTAATAAGTTTTCTATGCTATCGTTAATCTCTTTGTAGCGTTTATCAAGATTATTTTCAATTACATCCGAGTAGTCTATATCAAACCATGAAAAACCACCAAATGGCAGTTTTAATGGTGCTTCTAAGGAAATTATTGTTTGAGATTTAGGAAGGTATTGTTCAAGAGAAAATAAATCTTCTTTATTACTTCCATATCCATGAAACATAAAAATAGCTCCATTTTTAATTTCTGTATTTTCAGATTTTCTAATAAGGAAATCTAAGTCCATAGTTTATTTAATGTAGAATTTCTATTATTGATTGACCCGTAAACTACCCCTTTTAGTTTACTCCCTATGAATGCACAGTTTTTTGAAGTTGATAAAATATGATCTATTGAAAAATCATAACTTTTATCTGGATTAAATAATGTCAAATCCGCATGAGATCCAACTTTGATTCCCTGATCTTCAACTTCAAAGATTGATTTTTTTCTAGTAAGTATGTCAATAGTTTTTTCAAGTGTGAAGTTATTACACATTAAACCAAAAACAGATTCAAGCCCAATAGATCCTGGAGCTGCGTGATCAAAAACTACTTTTTTAGTATCAATATTTAAAGGCTCATGCATACTAGTCAAATAGTCAATTGTTCCATCAATTAAACCTTCTTTTAGAGAGTTAGAATCAGTCTCAGATCTTAACGGAGGTATTATTTTTAGATTAGTGTTATAGTTATCTATGTCTTTATCTGAAAAAACTACATGAGCTAAACTAACACTTGCAGTTATATCTAAATCTCTTTTTTTGGCTTCCCTGATAAGCTCAACCCCTTTCTTAGTATTAACATAAGGTATATGAATTTTACCACCAGTATAACTAAGAATTTCAATATCTCTATAAATATTAATTGATTCTGAAATATGAGGAATCCCTTTGAGTCCTTTTTCAGTACTTACGATACTTTCATTAATTACTCCGTTTTGAGATAAAAATTCATCTTGACAAAAAGAAACCACTCTTCCACCAAAAGTTTTTGTGTATTCTAAAGCAATCTTTAGAATTGAAGAATCAATGATTGATTTTTTATAATCACCATATGCAACTGCTCCAGCAAGTTTCATGTCATATAAACTAGCTAAATCTTTACCATTGGAATTAGATGTTAGATTAGCGATTGGGTATATCTTAGTTGTAGTATTTAAAGATTTTTTCTTAAGAAATTCAACAGAAGAATGAGTATCTACAAGAGGGAAACAATCTGGATTAAGTAAAATAGATGTAAAACCTGAACTTGCAGCTGTCAATAAACCATTTGAAATATTTTCTCTTTCTTCATATCCAGGTTCACCAAAACTTACTGAGGTATCCATCCATCCTTTTGAAACATGAAGGTTTTCAAAATCAAATATTTGATTTGCATTAGTGTCAATTGTATCAGCTATATCAACAATGACACCATCTTTAATTAGAATGTCTTTTTTTTTGAAATTTAAATTACTCTTACTATCTACTAAGGTTGCGGATTTTATGAGTATACTCATCTATTAAAAAGAATTTAACAAAATTAACTAAACTTATTTAATTCTTATTGATTATTAAGCTTAAAAATTTTCATATACACCTAATCCAAAAAGTGCATAGTCATATTTAACTGGATCTTCAGGATCCATTTCTCTTAATTTTAAATCAATTTCATTTACTGATTTATGATCATTTAAATTTCTATTGAGCAACCCTAGCTCTCTTGCAATTCTTCCAGTATGAACATCTAATGGAATTGATAATTCAGATCTATCTATCTTATTCCATATACCAAAGTCAACACCTTTTTCATTGGATCTAACCATCCATCTAAGGAACATATTGAATCTTTTAGCACTTGATCCTTTTAAAGGTGAGGGAAGGTGTTTTTTAGTTCTTTCTGGGTGATTTAAAGAGAAAAATATTTCTTTAAAATATGAAATTCTTTCTTGTAGATTTTCTCCGTTATCTCTGTTCGATACTATGTGTTCAATTCCTCCATATTTATTATATATATTTTTAAGTGATTTTATAAAATAATTAAGATCAATTTGATTAAAAGTCCTGTGAATTGATTTATTAATTAGTCTTAAATCTTTTTGTTTATGATTCATTATAAAATCATAGGGTGAATTATCCAAATAATCAAGAATTCTATTGCTACTATTTATAATTGATTTTCTGTTACCCCATGAAATTACTGACGTTATAAATGCTGAAACCTCTATATCTTTATGATTAGTAAATCTGTGAGGAATTAGTATAGGGTCATCTTTAATAAACAATGGAGATTCATATTTAGATGACTTTTCATCTAAAAAATCTTTTAGATCTGGAATATTATTTTTTAATCTTGCCATCAATAATTAGCAGTTTTCTATCACAAATATTTGCATTATTTTCATTGTGTGTTACAATAACTACAGAACAATTGTAATCATCTCTTAACTTAAAAAATAAGTCAAATAGAATTTTAGAATTTTTAGAGTCAAGATTTCCTGTTGGTTCATCTGCAAAAATAATATTTGGATTATTTATCAATGACCTAGCTATAGCAACTCTTTGCTTTTCTCCACCTGAGAGGGTAGTAGGTTTTTTATGAATTAAATCAATTAATCCAAAGTAATTCAACAAGTCTTTAGCTTTAGTTTCAACTTCGTTATCTTTCTTTATCCAACCAGGTAGGCAAACATTTTCTAAAACAGTTAGTTCAGGAATCAATTCATGAAACTGAAAAACAAAGCCAATCATTTCATTTCTAAGTTTAGATAGATCATTATTATTTAAACTAAAAACATCACAATTAGATATAACTAAAGATGAGTTATTAGAGTTATCGGGTTTATCCAGAGTACTTAAGATATTTAATAAAGTTGTTTTACCAGCTCCTGATGAACCAGTAATTGCTACAACTTCAGACTTCATTATTTCTATATTTATATTGTCAAGAACTTTTTTTCCTTGAAAAGTTTTTGAAATACCTTTAGCTGATAGTAAGATTTCCATACTTTTACAATATAAATCTTTTAGTTTAAAATTTGAAAATGAATAGTGTCATATATTTAGGTGCAGGTTGTTTTTGGTGTATTGAATCAGTTTATAAAAAAGTCAAAGGGATAATTTCAATAACACCTGGATATATGGGTGGAAGTAATCCTAATCCAACATATGAAGAGGTATGCGAAGGTAATACGAATCATGTTGAAGTAATTAAAGTAGAATATAATAATGATATTAGTATTACACAGATACTAAGTATATTCTTTGTAGTTCATGATCCAACTTCTATAAATAGACAAGGAGGAGATGTAGGAACACAATATAGATCTGCAATTTTTTGCGATTCAAATGAAAGACCTAGTATAGTAGATTATATTCAAGAACTTGAAAGTAAAAATATTTTTGATGATAAGATTGTAACAGAAGTAAATGATGTATTAGATTTTTATATTGCAGAAGAATATCACCATGATTACTTTGCAAAAAATCCTGAGAATGCTTATTGTCAGGCAGTTATAAATCCAAAGCTTGCTAAATTAAGATTAAGTTTTAGTGATTTAATCTCTGAATAGAAATCCAAAACCAAAAAAACTAAGAAATTTTTTAACAAACTTGAAGAAGAAATTAAATTGAAAGAAAATATATCCAAAGAAAAGAAGTAAGACTTGATAAATAGGCGTTAATACTATTATCCTAATAATAAACTTAAAGAATGGATTAAGATCACTATCAACTCCAATAATATAATCAGTTAGTGGTCCAGAAAAATAAGCACTAGTAGAACCAGTTATTGCAAAGACAATAAAAATTATTATTATCTGAAAGTTGGATGTAATTCCCCATCTTTCTTTAAGTCTTTTCATCATCCTAAAATATCATTTATTTTATCTGCTAACTCAACACCAATTCGATCTTGTGCTTCACTTGTAGCAGCACCAATATGAGGTGTTAGAGAAATGTTAGAATTCATAAGAACCTTAATACTTGGATTAGGTTCATTTTCATATGTATCAATACCTGCAAATGAAACTTTACCTGTTTCGATACTTTTAATTAGTTCCTCTTCATTAAGTATTCCACCTCTTGATAGGTTAAGAATACCAACCCCATCCTTCATTTGAGAAAACTCTTTTGAGTCAAATAAATATTTATCTGATGCTGGTATATGAACACTTATAAAGTCTGAATCTTTTAATAAATCCTCAAAAGATGATGATGAAAGTTTAAAAGATATATTTTGACCATCAAAAAAGTCTAATTTTAAATTAGCTTCTTTATTAAACTTATCATAGAAAATAACATTCATTCCAATTCCAAGTCCAATTTTAGCAACTTCTTGACCTATTCTTCCAAAACCAATAATTCCAAGTGTCTTTCCAGAAAGCTCAGTTCCCTTAGCATAAGCCTTTTTGAGATCTTTAAATTTTGAGTCACCTTCAAGAGGCATAGATCTATTTGACTCATGAAGAAATCTAACACAACCAAATAAATGAGAGAAAACTAGTTCTGCAACAGATTTTGATGATGCAGCAGGAGTGTTTATGACATGAATATCTTTTGATTTAGCATATTCAACATCAATGTTGTCCATTCCGACTCCACCTCTTCCAATAATTTTTAATGATTTACAATTATCAATAATATCCTTTCTAACTTGAGTTGCACTTCTAACCAATAAACCAGAAACTGAATTATTATTGATATAATCAACAAGTTGTTCCTGAGAGACTTTGGTCAGGTCTACGTCAAAACCATATTCTTCTAATTTATTTTTTCCAGATTCAGATATTCCATCATTTGCTAGTATTTTCATAGTTAATTATAGTTTGATTCAAATTCCTTCATACATTTAATTAATAAGTTTATACTGTCAATAGGAAGAGCGTTATATATAGATGCTCTATAGCCACCTACAGACCTATGTCCATTAATACCTGAAATATTATTTTCTTTACATATTTCGTTAAATAAATCTCCATTAAATCCATCATTGAGATTGAATGTTGCATTCATTTGACTTCTATCATCCACATTTGAAAATCCTGAAAAGCATTTGTTGGTATCTATTTCCTTATAAATCAAATCTGATTTAAGATTATTATTTCTGCCTATATTATCAAGACCATCATTTTTTATCATTCTCAGATTTAATAGTACGCAATAGATTGGAAATACAGGAGGGGTGTTAAAAGAACTGTCTTTATCAACATGTATTTTATAACTAAGCATTGATGGTACTTCTCTAGTAATGTTTTTAAATAGACTTTTTTTAATTAGAACCATGGTTACACCAGCAGGACCTAGATTTTTTTGAGCTCCTGCATATATTAAATCAAATTTTGAAAAATTAATTTTTCTTGAAAAGATATCTGAACTCATATCTGCAAAAAGAGGGTATTCGGAATCAGGAAAAGAATGAAACTGTGTTCCAAATATGGTATTGTTAGAGGTTAAATGTAAATAATCAAAAGATTCATTTAAACTTAAATCCTTAGGAATGTAATTAAAATTTTTATCAGCAGAAGAACCAATTTCAGAAACATTTCCAAACATTTTAGCTTCTTTCATTGCTTTAGATGACCAACTTCCTGTATTTATATATGCTGCATTGTGGTTTAAGAAATTATATGCAGTCATTAAAAATTGAAGACTAGCTCCACCTTGAAGAAATAAACATGAATATTCATCCTTATTAAGTTCAGCTATATCTAGAGCTGTAGATCTAGCTTCTTCTAAAACTTCCATAAAATCTTTACTTCTATGTGAAATTTCTAAAATAGATAGTCCTGAATTATTAAAATTTTTAATAGCAGATGACGCTTCTTGGAATACTTCATCAGGCAGAATTGAGGGGCCAGCACTGAAATTGTGAACTTTTTTATTCATAAATATTTGCAAATATCTAAACTTAGATTCAATAATCAATTACACTAATTTTAAATTATGTAAAAATTGTTAACAAAGATTAAACAATACATCTTATTTTTGCAAAGAATTAAAATGGCGATAATAATAACAGACGAATGTATTAATTGTGGTGCCTGTGAGGCAGAGTGCCCTAATACAGCTATTTATGAAGGTCAAGAAAAATGGAATTATAGTAAAGGAACTAATCTTAAAGGAGATGTTGTGTTACCAAATGGCGATAAAATTAACTCTGATATAATCAATAATCCTATTTCTGATGAATTCTTTTTTATAGTCCCTAATAAATGTACAGAGTGCAAAGGGTTCCATGAAGAACCTCAATGTGCTGCTGTTTGTCCTGTTGATTGTTGTGTTCCAGATGATAATAATGTTGAGACAGAGAAAGAACTTTTGTCAAAACAGAAATTTATGCATGAATAATAGATGAAAGTAGGTATTGTAGGATTACCTAATGTAGGTAAATCAACTCTTTTTAACTGTTTATCCCAGAGCAAAGCTCAGAGTGAGAACTATCCATTCTGTACTATTGATCCAAATGTTAGTATCGTTAATGTTCCTGATTTAAGACTTGATAAGTTGACTGAATTAATTAGCCCTGAAAAACTAATTCCAACAAATGTTAAAATTGTTGATATTGCGGGTTTAGTAAAAGGGGCAAGTAAAGGAGAGGGTCTTGGAAATAAGTTTTTATCAAATATTAGGGAAACTGATGCAATAATTCATGTCTTAAGATGCTTCGATGATCCAAATATTATTCATGTAGACGGAAAAATAAATCCTATGTCCGATAAAGAGGTTGTTGAATATGAACTGATACTAAAGGATATAGAGGTAGTGGATAAAAGGTTAGATAAAGTTAAAAAGACTCTTAGATCTGGAAGTAATGAATCTAAAAAAGAAATCGAAGTTTTAGAAAAAGTAAAATTACAACTAGAGAATGTTTCATTAAATAAAAGTGATTATTCAGATGAGCAAGTTGAAGAATTTATTAAACCTCTGGAATTGATATCCTTTAAACCTATTCTATATGTTTGTAATGTAGGTGAAAATGATGTTATTTCTGGCAATGATTATGTAGATCAAGTAAAGAAAGAAATCGAAAATAAAGATTGTGAAATTATAATAATATCTGCTAAAATTGAATCTGAAATAAATGAATTAGATTCAATCGATGAGAAAAAACTTTTTTTAGATGATTTAGGACTTGTTGAATCTGGATCCAATAAATTGATTAGAGCATCCTACAAGCTTTTAAATCTGCATAGTTATTTCACAGCAGGAGAAAAAGAGGTTAGGGGTTGGACAATAAAAGTTGGAGATTCAGCTTATGATGCAGCTGGACAAATCCATACTGATTTCCAAAAAGGATTTATATGCGCTGAAGTTATTAGTTATGACGATTATGTTGAATTTGGATCTGAATCAAAAGTAAAAGAAGCAGGTAAAATGAGACTAGAAGGTAAAGAATATATAGTTTCAGATGGTGATATAATGCACTTTAGATTTAACATTTAGTATATTTATAAAAATGGCAACCACATCAAATTATACTGAAGAAAACATAAAATCTCTCGACTGGAGAGAACATATAAGGCTAAGACCTGGTATGTATATTGGAAAATCTGGAGATGGTTCTTCTCCCGATGATGGTATCTACGTTTTACTTAAAGAAGTTATTGATAATTGTGTGGATGAATTTGTTATGGGAGAGGGAAAAGTTATTGATATAATTATTAATGATGATCATGTATCTGTAAGGGACTTTGGTAGAGGAATTCCTATTGGTAAAGTTGTAGATGTTGTATCTAAGATGAATACAGGTGGGAAATATGATACTCGAGCATTTAAAAAATCAGTTGGGTTAAACGGGGTAGGTACAAAGGCGGTGAATGCACTATCCTCTTCATTTATTGTCTCATCAACTAGAGATGGTAAAACTAAATTAGCAGATTTTCAAATTGGAATATTAAAGAATGAAACTCTAAATAAAAGTGATGAGAAAAATGGAACTTATGTAGAGTTCAAACCTGATCATACAATATTTAAAAATTATAAGTATAGACTGGAATACGTAGAAAAGATGATTAAGTTCTATGTTTATTTAAATCCAGGACTAACAATAAAACTTAATGGAAATAAGTTTAGATCAGAGTTTGGGTTAAAAGATTTAATCGAAGATCAATCTAATGTTCAAGATTTTCTATATCCTATAATTCATCTCAAGGGAGATGATATCGAGGTTGCTATAACTCACTCTAGAACACAATATAGTGAGGAGTATTATTCTTTTGTTAACGGTCAGTATACTGTTCAAGGGGGTACACATCTATCAGCTTTTAGAGAAGCTTTTGTTAAGACAATTAGAGAGTTTTTTAGTAAGAATTATGAAACCTCTGATATAAGAAAATCAATAATATCTGCCGTAAGCATTAAAGTAATGGAGCCTATTTTTGAGTCTCAAACAAAGACCAAGCTTGGTTCAACGGAAATGGGCAAAGGTTTAAAATCAGTTAGAGTTTTTATTAATGATTTTGTTAAAGAAAAACTTGATAATTATTTACATAAAAATCCTGAAATTGCTAAATCAATTCAGAATAAAATAATTCAGGCAGAGAGAGAGAGAAAGGAGCTGTCTGGCATAAGAAAACTTGCTAGAGAAAGAGCTA
>UPTG01000988.1_pt1 | contig 21785 bp, 19 predicted proteins | sample 2160121 | NCBI WGS metagenome assembly UPTG01 (sample SAMN06266255, study PRJEB28933) | marine metagenome | isolation source: Columbia River Estuary | place: USA:Columbia River Estuary, USA | collected 2014-07-27
AATAGTATAATTGTTGCCGTTCAAATCTCTTAAATCTAAATGTAAGGACCGTTAATTTAAATGAAATTTAATAAAATAAAGGAACCAAAATCTGGACAAAAAATATCATATATCGATGGTGTATTAAATGTGCCTGACAACCCAATTATACCTTACATAGAAGGTGATGGTATTGGTGTTGATATAACACCTCCTATGATAAATGTTGTTGATAATGCAGTAAAAATTGCTTATGAGGGCAAAAGAAAAATAGAGTGGATGGAAGTTTTTTGTGGTGAAAAATCTACAAAAATTTATGAAAAAGACACTTGGCTACCAGACGAAACAATAGAGGCTCTTAAAGAATATGTTGTTAGCATTAAAGGACCTTTAACAACTCCTGTTGGTGGTGGAATAAGATCATTAAATGTTTCACTTCGTCAAATTTTAGATTTGTATGTATGCCTTAGGCCAATTAGGTATTTTGACGGTGTTCCGTCACCTGTTAAAAGACCACAAGATACTGATATGGTTATTTTTAGAGAAAACTCTGAAGATATATATTGCGGTATAGAATTTAAAGCAGAATCTGATGAATCTAAGAAAATTGTAAAAACTCTTGAAGAAGAATTTGGAATAGTTCAAATAAGATTCCCTGATACTGTCGGTATCGGTGTTAAACCAATTTCAAAAGAGGGCACTTCTAGACTTGTAAAAAAAGCTATTGATTATGCGATAGATAATGACAGAAGTTCAGTCACTCTGGTGCACAAAGGTAATATTATGAAATATACAGAAGGTGCATTTAGGGATTGGGGCTACGAACTTGCAAAGAGTTCATACAATGCATCAGATTTAGATGGTGGACCGTGGCAAGTAATTAAAAATCCAAAAAATGGTAAAAATATTATTATTAATGACGTTATTTGTGATGCTTTTCTTCAGCAAATTCTTCTTAGACCAAAAGATTATGATGTAATAGCTACTATGAATTTAAACGGAGATTATATCTCTGATGCATTAGCAGCCTGTGTTGGTGGTATAGGTATAGCTCCTGGTGCAAACATATCAGATCAATATGCAGTTTTTGAAGCCACACACGGTACTGCGCCAAAGTATGCTGGTCAAGATAAAGTAAATCCTGGTAGTTTAATTTTATCAGCTGAAATGATGCTAAGACATATGGGGTGGACTGAAGCTGCAGATTTAATCATATCTTCAATGGAAAAAACCATACTTGCAAAGAAAGTTACCTATGACTTTGAAAGAATGATGGATGGTGCTGATTTAGTATCATGTTCAGGCTTTGGTGAAGAAATGATAAAAAGGATGTAATGACAAGGCTGTCAAAAGATACCATAGATTCATCAAATGATTTAGGTTCAGCAGTATTAGAGAAAGACCCAGAACTTAAAGAGCCACCATTATACCAAGTTGTACTCATTAATGATGACTATACACCAATGGAGTTTGTCGTATATGTTCTTCAAACAGTCTTTAGTCATACTCATGAAAAATCAACACAAATAATGATGGCAGTTCATACTCAAGGCAAAGGAGTTTGTGGTATATTTTCTAAAGAGATTGCTGAGATGATGTCATATGAAGTTAATAATATGGCTAAACATCACAACCATCCATTATTGAGTGAAATTGAACCATTAAGTGATTAAATATGTTTAGTAAAGATTTAGAAGTTTCGATAGCAAATTTATTTGATAAAGCCAACGAAATAAACATACAGTACCTCACTGTAGAACATCTATTTTTAATGATTTTAAATGACTTTGATGTTAAAGACTTTATTGAATCTAACGATGTAAAGGTCGAATCATTAAAAGATGAATTAAATGATCATTTAAAAAAATCCAGCATCATGAGGGCCGACACTCAGAAACCAGTTCAACCAACACTTGGTTTTCAAAGGGTTTTACAAAGATCGGTTTTTCATATTCAATCATCCGGAAAGGGAGTTGTTAAACCGATAAATATTCTTGTTGCCATATTTTCAGAAAAAGAATCGAGATCTGTATACCTTTTAAATAAAAACAATATAAACCGTCTAGATGTTGTTACCTATATATCGCATGGCTCACCCCAAAAATCTGAACAAAATAACCCTGAATCTATTAATGAAGATGAGGCAGAAGGTCCTACCAAAAAATCTGAAGAAAATGCTTACCTTATTAATTTAAACAATCTGGTTAACGAAAATAAGATTGATAACTTAATCGGAAGAACAAAAGAAGTAGAAAGACTTATTCAAATTCTTTCACGAAGAACTAAAAATAATCCCTTACTTGTTGGAGAATCTGGAGTTGGTAAAACTGCTATTGCTGAAGGCTTAGCATATTTAATTTGCAATAATAAAGTTCCAAAAATTTTAGACGATTCAATTATATACTCCTTAGATATTGCTGCTCTAATAGCTGGCACTAAATATAGAGGTGATTTTGAAAAACGACTGAAAGAGGTTTTAAAATTTCTTGAAAACAAAGATAAAGCAATTTTATTTATAGATGAAATTCATACCATAATTGGTGCTGGTTCTGCTTCAGGCGGCTCTTTAGATGTATCTAATCTACTAAAACCTGCGCTAGGCAAAGGTTCACTTAGATGTATTGGTTCAACAACTTTTCAAGAATACAGAGGCATCTTTGACCAAAATCAAGCACTCTCAAGAAGATTTCAAAAGATAGATATAGTAGAACCTTCATATGATGAATGCCTTGAAATACTAGATGGCATAAAAGGTATTTATGAAGAATATCATAATGTTACTTATTCAATTGATGCAATTAAGTCATCCGTTGATCTCTCATCAAAATATATAAATGATAGATTTTTACCAGATAAAGCTATCGATGTAATAGATGAGACTGGAGCAATGTTGAACATAACTAGAAAAAATAAAAAAAATATAACAGTAAATCAAAGAGATATTGAAAAAACAATTTCAAAAATTACAAAAATTCCAGAGCAAAGTATTACAGTTGCTGATAAAAAAGATTTAAAGAATTTAGAAGAAAATTTAAAAAGAGTTATTTTTGGCCAAGATCTTGCTGTTGAGACATTATCTAGCGCTATTAAGCTATCTAGAGTTGGCTTAAGAGATGATAATAAAACAATAGGATCTTTTCTATTTACCGGTCCCACTGGTGTTGGTAAAACAGAAATATCAAAACAGCTTTCAGAAATAATGGGAATTGATCTTGTCCGTTTTGATATGAGTGAGTATATGGAACGACATACTGTATCAAGACTTATAGGAGCTCCTCCAGGATATGTAGGTTTTGATCAGGGAGGCCTTTTAACAGAAGCTATTGTTAAATCACCTCATTGTGTGTTGCTGCTTGATGAGATTGAAAAAGCACACCCTGATATATTCAATATACTTCTTCAAGTTATGGATGCTGGCGTTCTTACTGACAATAATGGCAGAAAGGCTGATTTTAGAAATGTAATACTCATTATGACAACCAATATTGGTGCTGAGCTTCTAGCAAAGAGAAATATAGGTTTTAGCGAATCATCTAATGAGACAGATGCAATGAACTCACTAAATAAACTCTTTACACCAGAATTTAGAAATAGATTAGATGAGACTATTCAATTTAATTATCTTGAAAAATCAATTATCTTATCTATTGTTGATAAATTCTTAACAAAACTTCAAGCTCAGTTAGATAAAAGAAATGTAGAAATAGTTGTCTCCAAAGCAGTTATAAGTTGGATAGCTGATAATGGCTATGACAAAGAGATGGGCGCTAGACCTATGGAAAGGTTTATTTCTAAAAATATTAAAAAACCATTAGTTGATAAATTATTGTTTGGCAATCTTAAAGCTGGTGGACAAATTAAACTAGATATAGAATCTAACAATCTTAAGTTCACTGAAATAAAAGAGAAGGTTAAAGTCTAGACGTTTTCCATGACCTAATGATAAAAAATAATTTAGCTAATATTATTTTTGTTATATCTTCATTTTTTGTTATTTTCTTTATTCACCCAATTCTTTCTATAATTTTAGGAATATTATTTGCAACGTTCTTTAAAGATAAAGCAAAGGTAATTTCAAAAAAAATTGGATCATACCCATTACAAATAGGAATAGTTTTTCTTGGTTCAACAATTGGTCTAGATACTCTAACCCCGGTAATTAAAGATTATTTAATTTGGGTATCCGTCTTTGTCATATTTTCATTTTTAATTTGCTATTCAATTGGCAGATTAGTTGGCCTAGATTCTAAATTAAATGTATTGCTATCAAGTGGTTCAGCTATTTGTGGAGCAACTGCTATGGCATTAGTATCACCTTTAATCAAGGCTAAACCCCAAACTTTGCTCATATCTTTAGCTATAATTTTTACTCTAAACACTATCGCTATTATTTTATTTCCAATTATTGGCTCATATTTACGCATGAGCCCTTATGAATTTGGAGCTTTTTCAGCACTTGCGATTCATGATACTGCTTCAGTTATAGGATCAGCACTTCTGTTTGATACAAATTCTGTAGAAGTTGCTACTGCTCTTAAAGTTATGAGAACTTTATGGCTCATTCCTTTAATTATTATTTTAAATTACCAATTTAATACAAATAAGATTAAGAATGCATTTCCTCTATTTATAGTATTTTTTATTTTTGCTATCTATATATCAAATGCGATAAATTTTTCTTACGAAACTATTTTGTATTTAAATATTCTAAGTAAAACTTTTATTGCATATGGAATTTTTACAATAGGGCTTCAATCATCAAATTTAGACTTAAGTCTTATCAAAGCAAAACCGCTAATAACCGCAATAAGTGTTTGGTTTATAGTTATACCAGTTGCTTACTTTGTAGCAATTAGCTAATTGAAGATAAAACTAATTTTTATATGATGGTGTTGAGTTTAAAATTGTTAGCTCTTCATCATTCATGTCAGGCAGTATATCTTCAAATAATAAACTTGAGAGATATCTTTCAGCTGTATCAGCTAACATGCATAGTATTGTTGAGCCTTTGGGAGCTTTATTTGCAACTTCCATTGCTACAGCAAAAGTTGAGCCACCTGAAATTCCAGTTAATATACCTTCTTCAGCTGCAAGTTTTTGTGACCATTTAATGCCATTAGAACCAGCAACTGGAATTATTTCATCAATAAATTCTTTATCTATAGCTTCTTGCAATACCAAGGGTATAAAATCAGTAGTCCATCCTTGGATTGGATGTGGGTTCCAATCAGGATGTGATAGGGCAGGAGCACCATCATCTGTTCTTTCTTGAGATATTCCTTTAGCAACTAGTGGTGCAACATCGGGTTCAGCCATTATTAATTTTGTTTCTGGCATAGATTCTCTTAAAACCCTTGATACTCCTGCAAATGTTCCACCAGTGCCGTATCCTGATACCCAATAGTCTAACCCTGATTCCTTGAAATCAGATACTATTTCTTGACCTGTTGTAGATTCGTGGATATTTGCATTTGCTTCATTTTCAAACTGTCTTGCATAAAACCAACCGTTTTGATCTGCTAATTCTTTTGCTTTTTTATAAGCTCCCGAACCAGCTTCAGAAGCAGGGGTGATAATTACTTTAGCTCCAAGAAATCGCATCATTTTTCTTCTTTCTATTGATGCGCTTTCTGGCATCGTAATAACGCATGGATAGTTTTTAGCAGCACAAACAAATGCTAATCCGATACCAGTATTACCACTTGTTGCTTCAACAACAGTTTGTCCAGGTTTCAAAATATCCTGTTTTTCAGCTTCATTAATAATACTAAGAGCTAATCTATCTTTAACAGATGATGCTGGATTAAAAAATTCTGCTTTAACATATAAATTAATGCCCTCTGGAGCTAAGTTATTAATTTTTACAGAAGGTGTATTGCCCACTGTCTTAAGAATACTTGGGTATATCATGTTTATTTAGGTAATAAAAAAAACGATTCTAGCATATAAAAAATTTATTTAAATTAACTTTCTCCAGAAAAACTTATTGAAAAAAAAGAGGACACTAGGTCCTCTTTTATTAACTAGATTAGATTATCTTTGTGATGGATAAGCTTTTGCAGGAGATATTAAACTCACATTTCTTAGCTCTCTGATTGAGCTTACATTTTTAACAAAAGTTTGAAACGCATCGGTTTGAGAATTAGCATCAAATGTAGAATACAAATCATCTATACTGTTGCCACCAACATATACAAAATGTGACATCCAGCCACTTCCTGCTCTATGAGTTATTAAACCAGCAGAATTTGTTTGCTCTAATGAATTCATCATTTTTGTCCATTCATTAGCATAAACAGATGCTTTCCCTAACTCTACATTGAAATCAAATTTCATAAAATAATTATCTGTAGTCCAATCTCCAACCTCTAAAGATTGCTCACCAAGTCTACTTACGTAATCAGATGACTCAGAGTATTTATTAAGTTTAACAATCAATTTTGCAGACTCTTCGCAGCTTCCAAATAACATCCGACCTTTTTCTAACATGTCATTATTTTTATAACCCACATAAATAAAATGACTATGTGTTGATCCTAGTACCTGCATTAAAACAACCTCAGCCCCTGATTGTTTTTGCCATTTTGCAGCACAATCTGATGCATAATGCTCGTCAATTGCTTCTACAAATTTAGCAGGATTTGTGACATTAAAATAATGAAACTCTCCGGTTTCTTCACCTGGTTTTACATTAGAATGACCATCAGCTGATAATGAAAATGTAAAAATTAATGAAAACGCAATTATATATTTTTTCATAATAGTTAAGCCTTCTTATTCCAAACGATTGCTAGTTGAAACACTACAACCAATAGAACAAATAAAGTCTGAACTGGTCCACCAACTGAAAGTGGTGAATTTGGATATGTTGCCATTCTTTCTGCAGACGGTGCATCTATTGCCGCAAGCGATGACGCTGCGGTGCTTAATATAGCTGCGCCTATTTGCTGCGTATAAAAGAACATTATTCCAACGAGTACACAATATAGCGAAGTAAGTACTTTTGCAGACATATTTGCGTCTGCGCTATTATTGATATTATTGGCCATTCTAAAGCCAAGCCAAGTTAATAAAACCATGCCTACAAAGTACATTGAGTTACTAATAAATCCAACATACATCATATTAAATATTTCATATTCAGTCATTTTCTCCTCCCTTTAATAAAATTGACTATTTCAATAGTAATACATAAAACTCTTTTTAATTAAAAAAAAATATATATTTATTAATCATAAGTTTTAATCATAAGTTGGTTATTTTTTAGTCTGTAATCCAGGTGATGCCGTTATATGTAATCGTCAACTACTTCATGGATCTTTTCCTAACTGTGGTTATGAAAAAAGAGTTACTGTAAATTTTGGTTTTCATAAACGCTCATCTGTTTTAGGAGTGAAGGGTGGGGGTGTCCATAGCGAAGCTCAAGTCTTTGATGATGAAATAATTGAAAGAAGATCTAAATCTATTGGTTATGCAATTGAAGCAAGAAAAGCTAAATATAAAGATGAAGAACCTTATTCATATAAGCCTTTTAAAGATTCACGAAAAACTTATGTTTGGAATAGTCAAACTCGCAAAGATTTAAAAGACTACAATCTAGAAGATTTAAGTATATAAAAAAAGTTCTATGGTTTAATTCTAGGACTTGTACCAAGCCCTGACCCATAGACTACTGAATTAAGCCAAAGCCTATTTGTACCTAAAGTAGAACCTCTAAAATTAGGTTCTCCAGAGAATAATATTATTTGCCCTTTACCATATCTTTCCTGAGTTAGATAAGCTGAATTTGCAATTCTTACAGAAGCTTCAGGCCATACTAGACCACTCATTCTTACATTTAATTCATTACCTGGAGGAATATCAGACCAATTTATAGTCTTATATTTATCTTGATTATTATTTTTAGTTAATTCTCCAACTCTTATAACAGCTTTTGAGCCTGAACCTGCCATTAATATTGGATAATTTGAATACAGGAGAGGTAAAGTATTTATTGTTCCAAATGTTAGCCAATGTTTATCATCAATTCTTCCTGAAACAAAAGCTCCTGATGGCATAAATAGTGATTGCCATTTATCACGTTTTTGTAATGTATCAGAATCAATTCTATTTTCAGTCTCTTCCCATGGATATGAGATATCTGAAGTAAGTTTATTATTATTTACATAGTCTAAGTCTATGGATATATTTTTTGATAAAAATTCTCTTTGTAACTTTATGTTGTACTCATGACTATTTTCAATTGAATCACTCACATCCCTAATGCTGGTAATGGACTTGTCGGATATAAGCATTCTGGTACTACTGTTATTAGCAATTAATGTTCCGCCTTGCTTTACCCAATCTTTCAGAACAGATAGTTCATTTTGATCGAGTGATCTATAACCGCTTGGCATTATTAATGTGTTATATCTTCTTAAATCAGCATAACCAATCATTGATGTATTTAGCTGACTATGTCTAATACCTAAGTGATGATCAAGCGACCACCAACTTACACCGACATCATAAGAACTAAAACCTTCATGACTTAATATCGCAATTTGAGGTTTAGTTAATAATCTAAAATGTCTACCGCCCCAATCAGGTAATTCTTCAGGGCCAAAACCTGAAAAGAGAGAAGATACTGAAATATTTAAATTTTGGGCAGTGCGCTTAATTGTTGAAGTGAGTTCTGAAATACCTGGATTATCCATAGCTATAACAACAACACTGCCTCTAGATAAATTTTTACCAGAAAGTTTAATATCTTTATCAACAATTCTCAATTGCAAGCCTTGTTCCATAAGTCTTGCTGCAAATGAAACTGATAGGTCATCTTCACCCTCAACAATCCACATAATTGCATCATCATCAACATCTATTTCTACAAGGGCAGGTTGCCACATAGATAGATTGTTATTTATATGTTCAGGAACTGTTACAGCATCAAGGCCATACATCATGGTGAAATTGAAAGCAGTTGTATCATACATAATTGATGAACCATCTTTTAATGTAGCTTCTCTTTCTTTTTTTAGAACATCTTCATCAATTTCTGCATCAAACTCCAATATAGCCGATATCAATGGTGCTTCAGGTTGGCGATTTGGTATTATCATACTTCCAATAGGAATAACTAACTCGTCAATAGTATCGCCTGACTGCTTTAACGCATTCTTAACAATAATTTCTTTAGTATTTTTAAAGATTTCGATATTTTGAGATGTTAATTTATCAACAATAGTATTGATTCTGGAAGTGTTCTTGGTGGGTAATATCACAAATGACTGATTAGCCCACTTACTTTCTTTTGAGACATTCAACTTTCTTCCTTCCCAATAGTCGTTATACATATTCTTACTATTAATTAACAAAGTATTTAAATTTGTTAAGGAGCTAACAAATTGATGATGGACAGATTCTTTATATGATTGAACAGTTCCTTCAGGTCTTCGCACACCATCTTCAGCCATGCGAGATTGTTCATATAGTATTCCTAAAGTACCTCTAAAATTAACGTAAAATGAATAGCCAGGATATAAGTCTTCATGCCATTCACCTGTATAAAAACGCCAATTTCTTCTATCAAATTCTGAGCCCTGATCTTGAGCAAATATATTGCCCCATTTAATAAGATCTCTATCCATATTTTTATTTATCGGTTCACGCGCAGGACCGGTCATAAATGTGTCTTGGGCGCCCATTTCATGAGCATCTACTAAAATTTGAGGTCTCCATTTATTTATAAGGGCAACTCTACCTTGTGTTTCAGGTTGAGTTAAATAAAACCAATCTCTATTTAGATCAAAATAATAGTGATTTGTTCTACCATATGGCCAGTCACCAGTATGAATTAAAGATTGGTCGTCATAATTTGGAGCCGAGCTTCTATATTGCTCAAGTGATTTAACAAATCTTGCGCGACCATCTGGGTTCATAATTGGATCAATGATAATCACCATATTTTTCAACATATTTAATGTTTTTGGACTATTGTCGGCTATCAAATGATAAATCAATCCTAGAGCAGCATCCGAGCCAGATGTTTCATTGCCATGAATTGAATATGACATCCATGCTACAGCTGGAAGAGAGTCAATGATTTCATTTGCTTTTCTATTATTTGTAATCCTAGCATCAGACAGTTTAGATAGTTTATTTTCAAAATCTGTTAAATTATTTAAATTTTCTGGAGATGAAATAAATAAAGCGTGAAGAGGGCGGCCTTCATGCGAATATCCATATGTGATTACCTTTAATCTATCAGATTGATTCTTATAAGTATTAATTGCATTATGGATTTGACTTGGTGAGGCAACCCTATCTCCATAATTAAAATCAAGAAATTTACTAGGATGATCAATCTTTTTATCATAATCACCTGATAATATAATTTCATTGTATAAATCTTTTGAATAACTAGTGGGTGATTTTAAATTTTCTGCAAATGTTAATGAAGAAAAAATGATTGGTATTATTATTAAAATTTTTTTGTACATAATATTAAGATTTTAGTCTAGATGAAGAAAAGTATCACTATTTGAGAAACACTTTAATTAACTAGATTTATAATAAAATTGTATTCTTCAGCAATTTCATTAAATTGATTAATTTTCCCACTTAGACCACCATGTCCACCGATAAGATTCATTTTCAACAAAATTGGATTCTCTGACTGATTATATTCTCTTAACTTAGCTGTATATTTAGCAGGTTCGTAATACTGAACTTGAGAATCGTAAAGGCTTGATGTTATAAAAACAGCTGGATATTCAGTTTTTATAATATTGTCATAAGGTGAATACTGTTTCATATAAAAATACTCATCTTCATTAGCAGGATTACCCCACTCACCATACTCAAAGGTTGTAAGCGGAATTGTTGGATCAGACATTGTTGTTAAAACATCAACAAAAGGAACTCCTGACAGAATTCCTTTATATAAACTTGGTTCTAAATTTATAATAGCTCCCATAAGCAATCCACCAGCGCTTCCACCTCGTGCAAAAACATTATTCTTATCCCCTATACCTTTATCTAAAATAAAACGAACACCATCATTGAAATCATAAAAGGAATTCATCTTTTTGAACATTCTTCCATCTTCATACCAATGTTTACCCATTTCTCCACCGCCTCGAATATTTAAAATAGCATATATAAATCCTCTATTTAAAAGTGGAATTAACGATGAGTTAAAGTTAGCTTCTCTATTAATACCATAAGAGCCATATCCATAGAATAGAATAGGGGCTTTCGATATATCAGTATCTTTTCTATAAATTAATGTAGCTGGAACATTGACACCATCTCTAGCTTGATAAAAAAATCTGTCGTCAACATAATCGTTTTTATTAAAATTACTTATCTCCTTTTGCCAAACTATATCGAAGTCATTTGAGGAAAGATTATAAAAATTTAATGAGTTTGGGGAGGTTAGACTTGAATAATTAAAATAGAATCCATTAATATTTTTTTTGTTCCTTGAGTTTAAAGATATGCTATAGGCATTATCTTTATGTTTTAATTTAACTGTTTTCTTTGTATTCAGATCAAAAATTTTAATTTCAGGTAATCCATTTTCTCTGACTTCAAGAATTAATTTATTGGCTACAACAAAAATATCATTAATAAAAATTGATTTATCATGGGGAACAATGATTTCTAAATTCTCTATATCAATATTATTATATGAATCAGTTCTTAAAATTTTAAAATTTGGTGAATTCAGATTTGTACGAATAAAAAATTCTTTATCTTTTATATGCTCTATATAGTACAAATGATCCTCAGATCTTTTTATAAATAATTTTGGCTCAAGAAGAGGGTTGTGAAGATCAATTAGACGTAATTCATTTTGGTTAGTTGAATCAATTTCTATATATGCATATTGTTTAGACTTAGAAGAATAAAGATCAAGATTGTATTCTTGATCATTTTCTTTAAATAAAAGCTTATCTTCGGTTGCAGAAGATCCAATACGATGAATATAAACTGAGTTATTTATTAATGTTATTGGGTCTTTTTTTAAATATATTACAAATTTATTGTCTCTTGACCAAATGATATTACTGGCTGAGTCCTTAATCTCATCATCAATAATATCTAAATTAGAGGCATTAATAATCTTTACATCATATTCACGTCTACCATTATTATCTTCTAAGTATGCAATTAAATTATTATCAGGTGAGGGTTCAATAGATCCAATATTATAATAATCTTGATTTTTTAATTTAATATTGGGATCTAAATAAAGCGTTTCTTCTCCATCAGATGATTTTCTATAATAACGAGGTAGTTGATCATTTCTAGAAGTTTTTTGATAGTACTCGTACTCATTATTTAAAAGAGGGTATGAGAGTTCTTCTTCTGGAAGTTGATCGATAAGATCCTCAATAATTTCTGTTTTATTATCACGCATAGAAGAAAACCATTTATCTGCATAATCATTTTCTGATTTAAGATAATTTATAATCTCTATATCTGATCTTGAATCGTCTCTCATCCAATAATAATTATCTAGTCTTATATCGCCATGCTGCTGAAGTTCATAAGGTATTTTTTTGGGATTTGGTTTATCCATATTATCTCCAACGCAAGAGGCTAATGATATTAATATAATTAAATTTCTAATTTTCATAAGTATATTTAATCACATATAGATTATCTTTGTTCAATAAAAACTAGAACTATGTATACTCAACTTATCATTATTTTTTTACGTATAGCCTTAATGCTTTACTATTGAGCAAACTAGAATAGATAGGGAAGACATTCTAAAAATAGGCAATATAATATACTACTTCGCATAATATATATTATGTTTAATTATATAATAGTTTATTATTAATAATGCTGAAAGATAAAGTTCTATTTTCTTGGTAGCATTCCTTTAACTCTTTGCAGCGTTATTTCAGCACCAGCTCTTCTATGTTTTGATAGCTCTTGGTATCCGGTATCATTCCACCAATTATCAGCATCATCTTCAGATGGAAAAGAAAACAGTATGACTCTATCAAATTGACTAGGTTTATTTCCTTCTAAGCACACTGGCGAGTCGTCAAAGGTAATGAAGGATCCATTATATTTTTTTAGAAAAGGAAAGAATCCTTTTTCATATATTTTATATTCCTCAGCATCGTGAATCTTTAAATTAACTATCATATATACTGTTATGCCACTCATACTTATTTTCCTTATTTATCTCAAACTATTAATAAAATCATACACTGCATTTGCACACGATTTGGGATTTTCTATTACATTAAAATGTGCAGATTCTGGTATTAAGCAAAATCTACTAAATTTTGATCCAACTTTTGTTTGTATCATTTTGTAAGTATTTTTATCAGTAATGAATTGGCTTTGGCAAACAATTTTTTAGATATTGATAATATAAAACCTTAGTTTACTTTGATTTATGAGCTGGGGTGAGGTTAGATAACTCAATACCTGCAATTGCACAAATTTCATCTTGATCAGAAACATCGCCTGTAACACCAACGGCGCCTATATTCTTACCATCTTTTTGTATCAACATTCCACCAGGTGTTGGAACAAGCTTGCCGCCTGCCATTGTTTGCATACCAGTGACTGCTGGTGCTAGTCTTGGCTGACCTTCAAATGTGTCTCGTAATGTATTAGATGAGACGTTAAAAGCTAAACATGTCCATGCTTTTGCATACGCAATATCAGATCTTATTAGCCCCGAACCTTCTTCTGACAATGATGCTCTTACAACTCCTGCAACATCAATAACAGTTACAGTTAACGGCATTAAATTTAACTCTCGACCCTTTTTTAATGCTTCTTTGCAAATATTTAATGCTTCATCTAAGTTAATCTCACCTGGATTAATTATCATAATTATGTCCTATGTCTAATTTATATTAATAATTATATAGCTATATGAACGCCCTATTAGTAAAAATATAGTTTAAAATGTGCACATGTCAAAAGAAGATGCATTAGAGTTTGAGGGTGAAGTTATTGAAACTTTACCCAATACTAAATTTAAAGTAAAACTAGAAAATGATCACGTTATTACTGCTCATATTTCAGGAAAGATGCGCAAGCATTACATTCGTATTTTAACTGGTGATAAAGTTAAAGTTGAAATGACTCCTTATGATTTAACAGTTGGCAGAATTACCTTTAGAGGCAGATAAACCTCTTTAACTAGAGATTTTTTCGTCTCTAAAATGTAAAAAGAAAAAGTAAGTAGCAAGAGCTGATAGTAAATGCCATATCGAATGTGCTTGAATTATTGAATCTGGTTCGCATAATTCGTGATCTGGGACCCCAGTTAGCCAAATTGCGAAAGCAGAAAAATATGCAATCATTCCAAGAAAATACCATTTGTAAGTTCTTCTATTAACAGGTTTTTTTGAAGCTAATAAGCCAGGCAACCAAAATAAGATAACCCACCAATATTCAGAGAAATTATTAAACACTTCATTTGGCAAAGTTCCAAATAACAATAAAACAATAAAGCCAACAAAGCCTGATAAAAATCTAAATGATGGAGACCAAAATCTATAAAGTGTTTCTGAAATTGCCCACAAGCCTATGGACACTCCAAAAAGATTAAAATTAATTCCTAAGCCCCAGTCTGTAAACCATCTCCAAATTGAATATATTATTACTATAGATATATAGATTGATAATAATTGTTTAGATGTCCAGCTAGACATACTGTAAATGTTATAGAGCCATGGAAGTATTATGAACATAATCATACTTAAATTATCAGCCCAGCCACCCCACTCAGTATTTGTACCATGCATAAGCATGGAGCCTGGACCAAGATAAACTACAACAGATGCATACAGCACAGAAATCGGTGTAATTCCAATAAACGGATTGATAGAGTCCTGTTTGTCATTACAGATCACCCAAAACATATAGAGCCCAGCTACCATAAATCCTAGATTGCTAAGAGTATTAAGTGGTTCTCTAAAAAGACCTCCGGATACCCTCTCACACCACCTAGAAGCTTCTCCAATAAGATTAGCAGCCTCAGTAGACTGAATAAGACCAAAAGCACTTAATAAGAGGAAAATTAATAAAAAAGATACAGATACAAATAAGGCTAGATAAAAAGGATAAAACTTATTAGTTGAGATCAATTACTTTACCTTCTTTCATTATAAATACTACATTCTCCATGGTATTTATATCATCTATTGGATTGCCATCAATAGCAATAATATCTGCCATTTTACCAACCTCAATAGAGCCTAAAATAGAATCAATTTTTAGGAGTCTTGCTGTGTTTATGGTAGCTGATTGAATTGTTTCTATTGGAGACATACCAAACTTAACCATATATACGAACTCTTTCCAGTTAGTACCATGAGGCTGAACACCAGCATCGGTACCAAATGCAATTTTTACACCTTTTTTGAATGCCTTGTTGAAAGTCTTTCCAATTTGAGGGCCAACATTAGCTGCTTTTGGTCTGACAATTTCTGGAAAATAATTGTCAATTTTAGCTTTTTCTGCAACAAACTCACCTGCAGATATAGTTGGTACATAGTAAGTGCCATTACTAATCATTAAATCCATAACTTCTTCAGTCATAAATGTTCCATGCTCAACTGAATCAACACCAGCAATAACCGCTCTTTTCATCCCTTCTGATCCATGAGCATGCACAGCAACCCACATGCCATAGTCTTTTGCAGCATTTACAACAGCAATAACTTCCTCTTCTGTGAATTGAGGATTATCTCCAGACTTAGCAACACTTAAAACTCCTCCTGTAACAGTAAGTTTTATTCCATCAGCTCCATCTTTATAACGTTGCCTTACAGCAGTATATGCGTCATAAGGACCATTTATCACTCCATCTTCGGCTAAAGGGTAATCATAAGAGTCAGAATTTTTTCCATTTGTGGGATCAGCATGACCTCCTGTAGTAGCAATACTTTTTCCCGATGTATAAATTCGGGGACCTTGAATCTGAGAACTATTAATTAAATCTCTTAGAGAAATTGCTATTAAACCAGTATCGCCAACTTGTCGAACAGTAGTAAAACCAGCCTTTAGAGTTTTAAGAGCATGTTTACTTGCTAAAATTGCACTTGTCTCGCGCTCAACTTTAACAGGTCGTTCAGATTTAGACTGATACTCTTGACCAAAATGTACATGCATATCCATTAACCCAGGCATTAATGTTTTACCTCTTAGGTCAAGCAGAACATCATCTTTTTCAATATCTATAAAACCTTTATCTATTGATGTAATTATTTTGTTATTAACTGTAATAGAATAGTTTTTTTTGATGGTTCCAGAATTCACATCTATAAAGCCACTTGTATAGATAACTGTTTCCGAAAATAAAGATAATGATATTGAAAAGAGGATTGTATATATAAATTTCATATATTTTATTCTACATGTCTATATAAAAAAAAATAGGGCTATCAAGCCCTATTAATTAAAATTAAAAATATTTAATTCGATTGCTTGATTTATAAAGTCTAAAGTTTAGCTTCTAACTCAGGTAAAGCATCAAATAAGTCGCTGACGAGACCATAATCAGCCACCTGAAAAATAGGCGCATCTTCATCTTTATTTATAGCTACAATAACTTTTGAGTCTTTCATACCAGCTAAATGTTGGATAGCGCCTGAAATACCTACTGCTATGTAAAGATCAGGAGCAACAATCTTACCAGTTTGACCTACTTGGTAGTCATTGGGAACAAAGCCTGCATCTACAGCAGCTCTTGAAGCGCCTACTGCTGCACCTAGCTTATCAGCGATTGAATCAAGTAGATGGAAGTTATCTCCTGATTGCATCCCTCTTCCACCGGAAATTACAATATTGGCAGCAGTTAATTCAGGTCTATCACTTTTAGCTATCTCTTCAGAAACGAATTCACTAATATTAGATGCATCAACAGCATCGATTGATTCAACAGGTATATCATTATTATCAAGAGATACTGGATCAAAAGCAGTAGCTCTAACTGTAATTAATTTAATAGAATCATTAGACTTTACTGTGGCTATACAACTTCCAGCATATATAGGTCTTTTAAATGTATCTTCTGCTTCAATAGAAATAATATCTGAAATCTGTTGAATATCTAGTTTGGCAGAAATTCTTGGCATTAAATTCTTACCAAATGTTGTTGCGGGCGCCAATATATAAGAATATGAATTAGCAATACTTAGAACTAATTTTGCAAAATCTTCAGCTAGAAAGTGTTTATATAATTCATGATCACAAGAAATTATTTTAGAAACTCCTGAGATTGTTTTAGCTTCATCTATAACATTCGATATATCAAAGCCAGCAACCAATAATGTAACCTCACCATTTATGTTAGAAGCTGCTGCTATTGTGTTGAGGGTAGCTCCTTTTATTGAGGAATTATCATGTTCTGCAATTACCAATATACTCATGTGATCACCTTTGCTTCATTTTTAAGTTTTTCAACTAGCTCATCAACAGACTCAACAATAATACCGGCATCTCTAGATGGCGGCAGTTCAACTGAAAGTAACTCTGTTCTTGGGCTAACATCTAAACCTAGATCAGAAATATTAGTTACAGTTAACTCTTTTTTCTTTGCTTTCATTATATTTGGTAATGAGGCATATCTTGGCTCATTAAGCCTAAGATCAGTTGTTACAACAGCAGGTTTATTTAATTGCAATGTTTGAAGACCGCCATCAATTTCCCTTGTAACAGTAACACTTGATTCATCTAGTTTAATTTCTGAAGCGTTCGTTGCTTGTGGATAATCAAGAAGAGCTGCAAGCATTTGACCTGTTTGATTATTATCACCATCAATGGCTTGTTTGCCTAATATTACTAAGTCAGGTTGCTCTTGTTCAACAACCTTTGCTAAGACTTTTGAAATAGCTAGAGGTTCAAGCAATGAATCACTTTCTATCAAAATAGCTCTATCAGCTCCTAATGCCAAAGCTGTCCTTAATTGTTCTTGTGATTCAGTTTTGCCAACTGTAATAGCAATAACTTCTTCTGCATTACTAGCCTCTTTGATTCGAACAGCTTCTTCCAAAGCAATTTCACAAAATGGATTAACAGACATTTTTGCATTATTTAAATCAACATTTGAGTTATCAGGCATTGGCCTGACTTTAACGTTGTAATCAACAACTCTTTTGATTGGAACTAATATTTTCATAATTTATATATATATTTGTAGTAAATTTTGTGTCTTAGATTATAAATGATAGTTATAATCTGTAATACTGCACAATTGTAAATCCTTTTGTGCATTTTACAACAATATTTGAGGTTAAGTATGGAAAGAGAAACTATGGAATATGATGTAGTTGTTGTTGGTGGTGGCCCTTCAGGGCTATCTACAGCAATTAAATTTGCTCAGATGAATAAGGAAAATGGTACCGATTATTCTATATGCTTACTTGAGAAAGGTTCTGAAATAGGAGCCCATATCTTATCGGGTAATGTATTTCAAACAACTGCACTTGATGAATTAATTCCAAATTGGAAGGATTTAAATGCTCCATTAAATGTTCCAGTTAAAAAAGATAAACTTTTATTTCTTTTAGAAAAAATAAGCTTTCCAGTTCCTGCCTTTATTATGCCAACCATGAACAATCATGGAAATTATGTAATAAGTCTTGGTAATTTATGTAGATGGTTGGCTGAGCAAGCTGAAAATCTTGGTGTAGAGATTTTTCCAGGCTTTCCTGCAAGTAAATTAATATATGAAGGAGATAATGTTGTAGGTGTTCAGACTGGAGATATGGGTATTGATGCAAATGGGGAGCTTAAACCAGGTAATGAACCGGGAATTGAAATTAGAGCAAAATATACAATTTTAGGCGAAGGGTGTAGAGGCCATTTAGGTAAAGAGGTTATTGAAAAATTTGATTTATCTAAAGATAAAGACCCTCAACATTATGGAATAGGTTTTAAAGAAGTTTGGAAACTTCAAGAGGATAAACATGAAGAAGGTCTTGTTATTCATACTAACGGCTGGCCAACCTCAACAGATACTCCTGCTGGATCATATTTCTATCATGGAGAAAATAAAGAAGCTTACATAGGCTTTGTAGTTCCTTTAGACTATAAAAATCCTTATCTAAGCCCTTTTGATGAATTTCAAAAATGGAAAACTCATCCATCAATAAAAAAATATCTTCAAGGAGCTGAAAGAACATCCTATGGAGCTCGCGCATTAATTAAAGGTGGACTTCAATCTTTGCCAAAAATGGAATTCCCAGGTGGCCTATTGATTGGTGATAATGCAGGAACACTTAATTTTTCAAAAATAAAAGGATCTCATACAGCAATGAAATCGGGTCTTATTGCAGGAGAACATGCTTATCAGAATCTCAATAATGAGATATCAACTGGAGTTTCTTATGATGATAAAATAAAAGATTCATGGTTGTATAAAGAATTATATAAGTCCAGAAATTTTGGCCCTATTTTTCATAAATTCGGAGCTTTAATTGGAGCTGCTTTTAATGTTATTGATCAATTTATATTTAGAGGAAATATGCCAATTACATTAAATCACCCTACTCCAGATTATGCATGTCTTAAAAAAGCTGATGAGATGCCTAACATAGATTATCCAAAACCAGATGGAGTCTACTCATTTGATAAACTGTCTTCTGTATATTTATCAAATACCAATCATGAAGAAGATCAACCGTGTCATCTTCAACTCAAAGACCCATCAATACCAATTAATGTTAATTTACCTTTATATGATGAACCTGCTCAACGATATTGTCCTGCAGGTGTTTATGAGGTTGTTGAAAAGGATAATGAAAAAAAATTTGTAATTAATGCACAAAATTGTGTGCATTGTAAAACTTGTGATATTAAGGATCCATCTCAAAATATCAATTGGGTAAGCCCTGAAGGGCCAGGCGGACCCAATTATCCAAATATGTAATGTTTGAGAATCCTAAAAAAATAAATTTTTCAATTTTATCTATAATTTTACTCTCATCATGTCAGAGCAATTATGAAGTTATTAAAGAGATTCCAGATTTCGCCATCGATGAAAATATAGAGTTTGAGAAGTATCTTTCAAATCAGTGGGAACAAAACTTAGAAGATAGTCCTATTTTTGCTTCACTTCTAGGAAATAAAAAATTTAATCAAGATATTACATCAAACAGTATTAAATCATTTGAAACTAAGAAACTTAAATTCAAGGAGAATTTAAAAAATCTAAATTCATTTGATTTTAGGCAACTAGATAGTGATAACAAATTAAATTATCAGTTGAAAGAAATAAGTCTAAAAAACTCCATAGAAGCATCAAATTATCCTTCTTATTATATGAGTCTTAATCAAAGAGGCGGAGTTCAAAGTTATTATGAAACTGGTGATAGGCTTGTTTATGAATCAAAGCAAGATTATGAGGATTGGTTAATAAGATTATCTAAATACGTTGATAACATAACTAATACGAAAAATAATCTTGAAGAGGGCTTGGAAAAAGGATATACACAGCCACAACTAGTTACTAAACAAGTTATCTCTCAAATTGACAATATGCTAAATTCAGATATTGAAAATAATCCTTATCTTAAAATTTTTTTAAAAGCCGATAATTCCTTTTTTAAAAAAGGTGAAAAAGAGGATTTAATAAATCGTGCTAAAGAATTAATTAAAATTAATATTATTCCCGCTTACATTGACTTAAATAATTTTTTAAAAACTTATTATCTACCTAATTCAAGACAATCCATAGGGCTTAGTGCTGTTCCTGACGGAGCTTTATGGTATGAATATGCAGCAAGATATCACACAACAACAAATCTAACACCTGATGAGATACATAATATTGGTTTAAAAGAAGTTAAGAGAATCCGAGGTGAAATGGAACAAATTATTAAAGATTTGGAATGGGCTGGGGACTTTAAATCATTTCTTAATTATTTAAGGACAAGTCCAAGGTTTTATTTCGACAATCCTGACGATTTATTAAATGCATATCTAATAATGGCTAAATCAATAGATCCTTTATTGCCAAAAATTTTTAAGGTGTTTCCAAGAGCGCCATATGGTGTAATTCCAATACCAGCGGAATCAGCTCCCTTCACAACAACTGCATACTACAACTCTCCAGCTAAAGGCAGGCCTGGATATTTTTATGCAAATTTATATAAACCTGAATCAAGACCTAAGTATGAAATACCTGTTTTAACAGTCCATGAGGCTGTACCAGGCCATCATTTTCAAATATCAATTGCTCAAGAACTAGAAAATGTACCTACATTTAGAAAATATCAAAGCTTTACAGCTTTTGTTGAGGGCTGGGGGTTGTATAGTGAAGAACTTGGTGAATTTATGAATTTATATGACGATCCATATGATAAATTTGGACAATTAACTTATGACATGTGGAGAGCTATCAGGCTAGTTGTTGATACCGGGATTCATTATAAAAATTGGTCTAGACAGGATGCTATAGATCTTTTTTTAGAAAATACTGCTAAATCTAAACTTGATATAGAAAATGAAGTAGATAGATACATTGCTTGGCCTGGCCAAGCTTTGGCATATAAAATTGGCCAGCTAAAAATTCTTGAATTACGTAATAAGGCTGAAAAAAAATTGGGTGATAAATACGATATTAAAGATTTTCATCATGAAGTTTTGAAAAGAGGCTCTCTTCCCTTAGATATTCTAGAATTTTATATTAATGAGTGGATTGACGAATCTTTAAGTTCTTAGATTTTTTACATCTCTCACTGCAATATTTAACATTACCCCAGTCCCTCTCCCATTTTTTTCTCCATTTAAATTCTTTCTGGCAAGCTGAGCAAATTTTAGATGGTAATGTAATT
>UPTG01000991.1_pt1 | contig 21741 bp, 20 predicted proteins | sample 2160121 | NCBI WGS metagenome assembly UPTG01 (sample SAMN06266255, study PRJEB28933) | marine metagenome | isolation source: Columbia River Estuary | place: USA:Columbia River Estuary, USA | collected 2014-07-27
TAGCCCAATTCTTACGTGGGTAATTATCAGTATCTAAATTTTGGTTTGATATTTCGTTTAATATCTCAGAAGATAATTTTGGAGATGCTGAGTTAAGTAATAAAGCCTATAATATTGATTATAAATCGTTAGAAAAAATCTCTATTTTGGTGGTTGAAGACAATAAAATCAATCAAATGATTACCAAAAAAATACTTGAAAAGCACAAGATAATTTGTAAAGTAGCAGATAACGGATTGGATGCTATTAAAATGGTTAAAGAAAATGATTTTAAACTTATTTTAATGGATATACATATGCCAGGGATTAGTGGTATTGAAACCACTCAACTAATACGTGAATTTGACAATAAAATACCAATTATTGCTTTGACAGCAGTTACCATTGATGAAAATTTAGACGAATTTTACAAAGCAGGCTTTAATGAAATTATTCCAAAACCTTTTAAACCTGAAGACTTCTTTGAGAAAATATCCTATACCCTTAAAGCAAGCTAAGCTTTAAATAGTTAATTTTTAGTACTAAAATTTTCAATTTCATTTACAATATATTCTTTAAAGAAATTCTCTTGTGATTTTAAAATAGCAATTTTGATAGGAAGATAATAAATAGCAAATTTATTTAATCTAGGCTGTAACCTAACAAAATCTTTTTCAGTAGTCAAAATAATCTCTTTTTCTTTTAAATTTTTAATTTCAGAATTAGAGAAATAATGATGATCTGGAAATTTTTTATGTTCAAAATTAAACTGATTTTGTTTTAAAAATTCAACAAGAGGCTTTGGACTAGCTATTCCAGTAACTAGAGTGAAATTCTTATCTAATAGATAGTTTAATGGCAATGTTTCAGATATACCATAGATATATTCATCATAACTAATTTTTGAAAAATAGATTTTTTGTTCAGTTCTTAAATTCAATATATATTGAATTTCTTGAAGTTTAGCATAGGAATGCTTTTCAGGACATTTAGTTACCATCACTAAATCTGCACGTTTAGCTCCCCTTTTAGATTCCCTGAGGTTTCCTGCTGGCAATATCATATCATGAACATATAAATCATTAAAAGTAGTTAACAAGACATTTGTAGAAGCGCTAACTTTCCGGTGCTGAAAGGCATCATCTAATAAAATAACATCTGCTTTAATTCTTATTTTCTCAATTCCTTCTTGTCTATTTGCACATACTACAACCATTATTTCAGGAAATTTTTGTTTAAATTGTAAAGGCTCATCCCCAACATCTTCAGCCTTACTATTAATTGTAACTTCTCTAAAGCCAATGGTCTTTCTTTTATATCCACGACTTAAAACAGCTACTTTATAATCTTCTTTTAGAAAACTAATCAGGTATTCAATCATTGGAGATTTTCCTGTTCCTCCAATAGAAAGATTTCCTATACATATAATTGGCGTAGCGTATGATTTACTTTTAAACCACCCCTTATCGTAAAATAAGTTACGTAAAGCTAAAATACTTCCATATACTAAAGAAAAGGGCAAAAGTAGTTTCCGTAGTCTGTTCATAGTACAAAAATACAACTTCTCTTTAAAATGAGTTTCACAAATTTTTATTTCAAAATAGGAATGCATTATATTTACCTTAAATTATATTTTATAAAACGAACATGATAAAATATTTCACATAAAAAAAAGATGATTGACTGAGACAATAATGCTTGTATTCAGCTTTTAAATGATAAAAAAAATCTAAAAACAGACCTATGAAAATTAATGAAGTCATCTCCATACTAGAAGAATTATCACCATTATCCTACTCTGAAGACTTTGACAATACAGGTTTGCTTGTAGGAGACTATAACACTGAAGTTAAAGGAATATTAGTCACCCTAGACACACTTGAAAGCATAGTTGATGAAGCTGTTAAAAATGAATGTAACTTAATAATAAGTTTCCATCCTATTATTTTTTCAGGATTAAAAAAGTTGACAGGTGAAAATTATATTGAAAGAGTAGTTATGAAGGCAATTAAAAACAATATTGCTATTTTTTCGATGCATACTGCACTAGACAATTCTTGGAATGGAGTAAATGCAATGATTTGTGAAAAATTAAAATTAACAAATCGAAACATATTGATTCCTAAAAATGAAACTATAAAAAAACTTACTACTTATGTTCCTTCAGATAGTGCTGAAAAACTTCTTGAACAATTATTTAAAGCTGGAGCTGGTTCTATTGGAAATTACAGCAATTGTAGTTTTTCTTCAAATGGAGACGGAACGTATCGTGGAAATGAATATTCGAATCCCGTTAAAGGGATTAAAGGCAAATTACATTTTGAAAAAGAAGTGCAGATAAATATCACCATGCAAAAACATAAAGAAGCTTCCGTTTTAAAAGCACTTTTCAATTTCCATCCTTATGAAGAAGTTGCTTATGAAATAATAACTTTAGAAAATACAAATCAACATATCGGAATGGGAATGACTGGAGAATTAGAAAATACAATGACAGGAATTGAATTTTTAAATTATCTTAAAACAAATATGAATACCTATTGTATTCGCCATTCTAAATTAATGAATAAATCCATCCATAAAGTTGCTGTATTAGGAGGTAGCGGAAGCTATGCTATCGAAACTGCAATAAGTTCTGGAGCAGATGCTTTTGTTACTGCAGATTGCAAATACCATGATTTTTTTAAAGCAGAAAACAATATTCTTTTAGCAGATATTGGTCATTATGAAAGTGAGCAATTCACAAAAGAGTTATTAGTTGCTTTCCTTAACAAAAAAATTAGTACTTTTGCAATCGTTTTATCGCAAAAAAATACCAATCCAATTACCTATATTTAAAACATGGCAAAGAAAACCGAAATCACTGTAGAAGAGAAGTTAAGAGCTTTATTTGATTTACAACTTATCGATTCTAGAATTGATAAAATTCGCGACATCCGTGGAGAACTTCCTCTAGAAGTTGAAGACCTAGAAGATGAATTAGCAGGTATGAATACTCGACTTGAAAAATTAAATGATGGGGTTGATGCTGTAATGAATAGCGTTTCAGATAAAAAAAATCAGATTGAAGAATCTAAGGAGCTTATCAAAAAATACACAAAACAACAAGATAATGTTCGTAACAATCGTGAATATGATTCTTTAAGTAAAGAAGTTGAATTTCAAACATTAGAAATTGAATTAAACGAAAAGCACATTAGAGAATTCAAAGCACAAATCGAACAAAAGAAAGTAGTAGTCGAGGAAACTAATGAACGTCTTAAAAAACGTCAAGATCATTTAACTCACAAGCAAGGAGAATTAGACGAAATTTTAGCTGAAACTGAGAAAGAAGAGAAAGCATTAATCAAAAAATCTGCTGATTACGAGAAAAAAATCGAAGAACGTTTAGTTAAAGCTTACAAGCGAATTCGTAGTAATGTTAAAAATGGTTTGGCAATTGTTGCTATCGACCGTGGAGCTTCTGGAGGATCTTTCTTTACTATTCCACCACAAATACAAATGGAAATTGCTGGTCGTAAAAAAATTATTACAGATGAACATAGTGGAAGGATATTAGTAGACATTGACCTAGCAACTGAAGAAGAAGCAAAAATGGAAAAAATGTTTAATAAGCTTTAAATTCAATTTTAAATACAAACTTAAAAAGCTTTCAAAAAATTTGAAGGCTTTTTTTGTTGTAAAAAGAAAAGTATTTTTGATTATTACAATCCAAAAAAAACCTATGAAAAAGTCACTTACAATTTCTATTTTAGTTTTATTGGTTATTTTACAAGTAACCTGTCAAAATCCTAATAAAAATAATGCTCATTCTGAAAATCAAAAAACATTAGAACCTGTTCAAATAGAGCGTGAAGATGGATTGAATAGCGCTTATTTTGCTAGTGGTTGTTTTTGGTGTGTGGAAGCTATTTATGAAAGTGTAAAAGGAGTAGAAGAATCAATATCTGGATATAGTGGAGGTCATACTGACAATCCAACATATGAAAAAAGTAATACTGGTAAAACTGGACATGCAGAAGCGGTAGAAATTATTTATAATCCTGAAATTATCAGCTTTAAACAATTGGTATCCATTTATTTTGGATCACAAAATATTTCTCAATTAAATGGTCAGGGAAATGACAGGGGTTCTCAATATCGTTCTATTATTTTTTATCAAAATGAAGAAGAAAAGAAAATCATTAATGATCAAATAGAAGTTTTATACAAAGAAAATAAAAACAGAATAGTTGCAGCTGAAGTAATGCCATTTCAAAAATTTTGGATTGCAGAAAAATACCATCAAAATTATGAAAGATTACATCCAAATAATCCATACATCCAAAATGTATCAATCCCTAGATTAAAGAGGTTTCAAGAAAAGTTTCCAGAATTACTTAAAGAAAATTTCAAGTATTAATTAAATTTTTGTTGCTTTTAACTCAAAAAGTAATGGATATAATTTATCTGAAAGTTCATACATCCCATCATTATTAATTTCTAATTCAGGGAAAATATTATAAGGAGAAGCATCATACTCATTTAAATAATCAATAGTTAATCCAGCATTTGTAAGTGATGTAATAATTTCACCCAAACTATGATTCCAAGCATATTCCTTGCTAATCATTTTTGATTTTTCATCTGCATAAGTTCCTTCATATTCTTCATAAATATATTCTTTTTGATGATAACCGTAAGCCAATTTTGGGGGGTTGCTGGTATAATCGAACATCCAAACAATTGGATGAAAATCTACTATATAAAAAATACCACCTTTTTTTAATCTTTCAGATATCATTTGTGCCCAAGGTTTTAAATCGGGTAACCATCCTATCGTTCCATAACTTGTAAAAACAATATCAAATTTAGTATTGAGGTGCTTAGATACATCTAAAACATTACAGCACAAAAAATTGGACTTCATACCTAACTCTTTATTTAGTTCTTTAGCTAATTTTATTCCTTCCTCTGATAAATCAATTCCTGTACAGTCTGCTCCCATCCTAGCCCAACTTAAAGTATCTTGACCAAAATGGCATTGTAAGTGCAGTATCGACTTATTTGCAACATCTCCTAAAGCAGCTATCTCGTAATTATTAAGTGAAGACTTACCATTTTTAAATTCTTCTAAGTTGTAAAAATCACTTTTTGCATGAACCGCTACCTTATTATTCCAAGTTTTACGGTTTATCTCAAATGCTTTCTTAATATCCATTTAATTAATCTTTTAACATCTTATAAATAGCAACTTCATTATCAGAATCATCAACTAAGTATATAATATAAAATCCTTGAATTAAATTAGAAACATTGATTCGAAAACGGTTAAGGTTATTAAATTGAATTGGGTTACTTACAATTTTTCTTCCATTTAAATCATAAATCTCAACATTAAGTTGATGGTCAGACCAATACTGAATATTTATAAAATCACCAGCTGGATTAGGATAAATTACACTTTCAAATCCCTCCTCTTTTTCAAAATAGTTTTCTCCAAACTCAAAAGCGTCGATACCAATTTTTTTTCCAATTATTCGACCTGGAATATCATCTATTGGAGGATGAATCCCACCCCAAATACGTGACAAGCTTGTTTGGTCGGAAGCATCTCTATAAGTAGCCCATTGCAACTGAAAATCGACACTAGGACCTACTTCAAACTTTAAAAAATCATTTTTATAAACATTAAAGGTTCCCATTCCCCCAGGAAAATATTCATCGTTGGTCAATAAAGTTAGAACTTCGGCAGCCGCTCTTGAGAAAGTAGAATGTCCAGAAACATAGCCAGCAAACGGAGGAGTAATAAATGAAGGACGCTGATAAGGAAACCAATTCTCGGCTAGAATCCAACCAACCCCAGCAATATCATAATCTGCATTAATAATAAAATCATGACCTCTCCAGGTAAATAATTTAATTTTACCTATATTTTCTAAATATTCTCCTTCTAAAGGATCTCCTTCTGCTATTATTTCGATATAACCGGGTACTAAAGGAATCCCATGTGGATGGTAATTTAACAAGGTAGTATCGGAAGACTGACCTTTATCACTCATATACCGTATCGAACTCATTGGCCTTATGTAATCATAATAACCTTTAATTCCCCAGGCTGCTATTGCTGAATCATGCATTGCTCCAGATAAAATAAAATATGATTTAACATCCCATTCTAAATCTTCCAATACCTCACCCTCACCCTTAAATTTCTTAATTAAATTTGGATGATCACTAACGTAATTTAAAATAGTAAACCAGTGTCCTGGAGGTGTTTCGCTATCAGGTCCATCTGCCCAAAATTCTGCTAAAACTCTTGTGTAATCTCCTCTAGGCACCAATTGTTCTTCATAAGGCAATCCTGTACTTGGATTTACATTCCAACCAAAACTAGGGTCTCCCCCATCTTCCAAATTGTAAAAATCCTTATATTCATCGAAGGTCTCTGGAAAAATTGAAATATTACCAATGCTTGACGGAGATACATCAATCATTACATCGTCATTAGGATCTAAATGTGATCCCCAAATAGAAACCAATGCAAAGCCCCACTTATAGGGGTCATTTATTCCATCACCTTCTTTTATAAAAGATGGAGAACCTGGATCATGATAAACCCAAAAACTATAATCTGTAGAATTGTGTATAGTTAAATCCTCTTCTTTAATCGAAAATGGTATGACCTTGCCCCATTCTGGACTTAAAAATTCAGGTGCTCCACCAGGAAAATAATTACCACTTTGATCAATAAATTCCTCTATTGTTAAAGCTTGCCAATGATTAGGCTCAGTTAGGTTTGGATTACCTCCATAATCAGTATTTAAATTTTCATTTAAAGGTTCATAAAATAAATTAGCATAATCATTTTCTTCATTAGAGCCATCTTGCATACCAAACGCGATGATTTGATTTGCCATATAATTCCCTAAAGCTGCCGCATTGCCACTATGGTAATCGACACTTTGCATATTTTTATCATAACCTAATTCATCCATTAAATTATTAATAGATAAGTAAATTTCTTCAATACCAGGTGAATTTGAGAACCGATGTAACATGATTCTATAAACAGCATAACTCATAGCTGTTTTCTGATCCTCATCTATAGACTGACCAATGTAAAACCCATCAAAATTACACCTATAATTACCCACTGTTTTCCCTAATAAAAAAGTAGATGCCTTATTATTAAAAACTGCCCAAATATCATAAATAGCTATGGAGGTATGAAATAAATTTCTAGCATGTATTGTTGGACGAGCATAATCATTTCTAATCGCATGTAAAACTTGTTCGTTCCATTCTCTTGCAATAGAACGGTTTTGAGATTCACATAAGGAGGAATTTAAAAACAATAAAATCAAAACTATTTTTTTCATTCTTATTAAAAATTTTATCTAAATATAAATTATAAATTAGTATAATATTTAAAAAAATCAATTTATTATTAATAGAGAATTAATTAATTTAATAATCCTTATTTTTGTTTGAGTTCAAAACAACCAATTAAATGTACGAAAATAATTTAGCTTTCGCTACCTATAAAGATCAAGAAGATCCATTAAAAAACTACCGAAAAGAATTTTTAATTCCAACTAATAACGAGGGCATAGAATTGGTGTATCTGTGTGGAAATTCCTTAGGATTACAACCAAAAAAAACATCAAATTATTTACAACAAGAGCTTAATGATTGGGCTAAATTTGGAGTTGAAGGACATACAGATGCTAAAAACCCATGGTTGCCTTATCATGAGTTTTTAACAAATTCTATGGCAAAAATAGTGGGTGCCAAGCCAAGTGAAATTGTAATCATGAATAGCCTCACTACCAACCTTCATTTAATGATGGTTTCTTTTTATCAACCAACGAAAAGTAAATACAAAATAGTTATTGAAAGTGATGCTTTTCCATCCGATAAATATGCGATGGAAAGCCAGTTAAAATTTCATGGCTATGATTCAAATGATGGATTAATTTTATGGAAACCCCGTGAGGGCGAAAATTTATGTCGATTTGAGGATTTAGAAAAAATAATGGAAGACCAAGGTGATGAAATTGCATTATTAATGATTGGAAGCACTAATTATTATTCAGGTCAATTATATCCATTAAAAAAAATTACTGAATTAGGACATAAACACAATAGTTTAGTAGGTTTTGATTTAGCTCACGGTGTTGGAAACATCCAACCTAATTTACATGAAACTGGGGCAGACTTTGCTGTGTGGTGTACTTATAAATATTTAAATAGTGGCCCAGGGAGTTTAGGTGGTTGTTTTGTTCACGAACGTCATGCTAATAATACCGATTTAAATCGATTCGCAGGATGGTGGGGACACAATAAGCAAACTCGTTTTAATATGCGCCATGAATTTGATGCGATACCTGGTGCTGAAGGATGGCAATTAAGCAATCCTGCTATACTATCAATGGCTGCAATTAGAGCTTCTTTAGATTTATTTGAAGCTGCAGGTTTTAAAAACATTATCAAAAAATCTAAATCACTTACTGGTTTTTTAGAGTTTTTAATTAACGAATTAAGTGACAATAGAATAAATATAATCACTCCTAAAAATTCAGAGGAAAGAGGCTGCCAATTATCAATTCAGGTGAAGAGTGCCAATAAAAATTTACATACACAACTAACAAAGAATGGTGTAATAAGTGATTGGAGAGAACCCGATGTTATAAGAGTTGCGCCTGCTCCACTATATAATAGCTATCAAGATGTATTTGAATTTGTTCAACGATTAAAAAAAATTTTAAATTAATAGGACTAGTAAATTAAATCTTTTACACCCAAATAAACCGAAGATTTACAAAAACCAATAATAAAATAAGTAGATCACTAATAATTAGCAGCAATTCACCTTTAAAAAAAATAAATATAGATCCATGAAAACTAAAAAAGAACAAGTTTTAATTATTGGAGCAGGATTATGTGGGAGTCTACTCGCATTACGTTTAGGCCAAAGAGGCTATGATGTAACCTTAGTAGAAAAACGCCCAGATTTAAGAATGGTAGGTCAAGATGCAGGACGCTCTATAAATTTATCTCTTTCTGATCGTGGAGTGAAAGCAATGAAAATGGTAGGTCTGCAAGATGAAATAGAAAAACTATGCATACCAATGATTGGTAGAATGATTCATGATATTAGCGGTCATAAATTTATGAGTCTTTATAGTGGTAAAGAAGATAAATACATCAATTCTATATCGCGTCCTGGATTGAATATGTTATTACTTGATAGTGCAGAAAAATTACCAAATGTAGAATTGCATTTTAATAAAAGCTGTGAGTTTTTAGATTTTAAAAACACAATGGCTGTTTTTGAAGATTATGATACTAAAGAAAAAATCACCTATAATGCTGATCTTATTTTTGGCACTGATGGAGCAGGTTCTGTAGTTAGAAATAATATGTTTGTGAATAAAGATCTTAGATTAAGTTTTTCGATTGATTGGTTGAGTCATAGTTATAAAGAGTTAACAATACCAGCAACAGAAAACGGCGACTTCAGATCGGAACAAAATGCACTACATATTTGGCCTAGAGGAGAAAATATGTTGATATCATTACCTAATCTTGACGGTAGTTTTACAGTTACCCTATTTTTAGCTCATGAAACTGGAAAAGATAATTTTGAAAATTTAAATACTCCAGAAAAAGTTTCTAACTATTTTGAAAGAGAATATCCCGATGCAAAAGCATTAATGCCTAATTTAACAGAGGAATTTTTTGAAAACCCAACAGGTCGATTAGGTACTGTAAAATGTCATCCATGGAATACTTATGGAAAAACACTACTCATTGGAGATTCTGCTCACGCAATTGTACCTTTTTATGGTCAAGGAATGAATGCTTCTTTTGAAGATGTTGTTGTTCTAGATAAATATATTGAAAAGTATGAAGGAGATTGGGGAAAAACTTTTTCTGAATTTCAAAAAGAAAGAAAAGTAGATGCCGATGCCATTGCAGATCTTGCTATTGATAATTTTTATGAAATGAAAGAACATACCGCAAACCCTTTATTTCAGAAAAAAAGAAAATTAGAAGTAGCTTTTGAAGATCATTATCCAGGCAAATACAATTCGAAATATTCCTTAGTAACTTTTAACGCAGACATTCCTTATTCTGAGGCTATGAAAAGAGGAAGAGCACAAGATAAAGCAATTTTAAAATTATTAGACGGTGGCAAATTAATAGATTCTGTGAGTTTAGAAGAAAAACTTAGTTTGGTATTAAATGAGACAAAAAATATTTTACAAGATGATGATGCAGCAAAAAAAATATAATCCATGAAAAATAAAGAATTAGAAAAAAAAGTTACTCCAAGAGGAGCCTATCCACATGTTAAAAGAGTAGGTGATTTTATATTGGTTTCAGGAACTAGTTCACGTAGACCAGACAACACCATAGCAGGAGTCGATATTATTGATGAAATGGGAACTAAACATTTAAACATTGAAGTCCAAACATGCGAAGTGCTTAACAATATTAATAATAATTTAAAAAAAGTTGGAGCTTCGTTAAAAGACATCGTAGATGTATCTACTTTTTTGGTAAACATGAATGATTTTGCTGGCTATAATAAAGCCTATGCAAAATTTTTTGATAAAGAAACGGGACCAACAAGAACAACTGTAGCTGTTCATCAATTACCACATCCAGATTTAGTGATAGAAATTAAAGTGATGGCATATAAACCTTTATAATATTTATGGGTATGAAAAAAATACTAAACTATATTGACGGATCATATTGTGAACCATTTAAACAAGATTGGTTAGATAATTATAATCCTTCAAAAGGAGTGGTATATTCAAAAATTGCATCTTCCTCTTCAATAGATGTTGATAAGGCATATCAAGCTGCAAAAAAAGCGTTCCCTTCATGGTCTAACACAACTATCGATGAGCGCAGTGCTATTCTTTTAAAAATAGCGAACCTAATTGACGATAATTTAGATATACTAGCAGAAGCAGAAGCATTGGACAATGGAAAACCACTGAGTTTAGCAAAAACTGTTGACATTCCAAGAGCATCTAGTAATTTTAGATTTTTCGCACATGCCATTACACAATTTGCTAGTGAAGCACATGAAAGTGTTGGATTAAACACCATGAACTTTACTTTAAGACAAGCTATTGGAGTTGTAGGATGTATTTCCCCTTGGAATTTACCATTGTACTTATTTACTTGGAAAATTGCTCCAGCCATTGCCGCAGGGAATACTGTAGTTGCAAAACCAAGTGAAGTTACTCCTATGACAGCATTTTTATTAGGAAAAATTTGTACTCAAGCTGGACTACCAAATGGGGTTTTAAATATTATTAATGGAACTGGACCTTCTGTAGGTCAAGCTATTGTTGAACATCCAAACATTAAAGCAATTTCATTTACAGGTGGAACTAAAACTGGTGAATCAATTGCGAGAACAGCAGCACCTATGTTTAAAAAATTATCCTTAGAACTAGGTGGTAAAAATCCAAACATCATTTTTGCAGATTGCAACTATGAAAAAATGCTTTCAATTACTGTAAAATCATCTTTTGCAAATCAGGGACAAATTTGCTTATGTGGAAGTAGAATTTTTGTAGAAAAATCAATCTATTTAAAATTTAAAAATGATTTCGTTTCCAGAGTTAAACAATTAAAAGTAGGGAATCCATTTGATTCTTCTACTCAAATTGGTGCTTTAGTATCAAAACCTCATCTTGATAAAGTAATGTCTTATATTGATTTAGCTATAGAAGAAAGTGCTAAAGTTTTATATGGCGGTAATAAGTTGATAGTTAAGGGATCTGAAAATGGATATTATCTTGAACCTACCATTATAGAGGTTACAGATAATAATTGCCGTGTAAATCAAGAAGAGATTTTTGGTCCCATAGTAACTATAATGCCATTTGATACTGAAGAAGAAGTTTTAGAAATGGCAAATAATGTCAAGTACGGGCTTTCGGCTACCTTGTGGACTAGCAATCTTGACAGAACTATGAGAATGTCAAAACAGATAGAATCTGGAATTGTTTGGGTAAACACCTGGCTTAATAGAGACTTAAGAACTCCTTTTGGCGGAGTTAAAAACAGTGGTGTAGGTCGCGAAGGGGGCTTTGAAGCTTTAAAATTCTTTACAGAATCTAAAAATATTTGCATCAAATATGATAATTAATTATTGAAATAAATATATGAATCTTAATTTAAAAAACAAAAATGCATTAATCTGTGGAAGCACAGCTGGTATTGGAAAAGCAACTGCAATGGAATTAGCTAATCTTGGTGCAAACATAACATTGATTACTCGCAATGAAGATAAACTAAAGAAAGTACTCTCTGAATTACCAACTAATCAAGGTCAAAACCACAATTATATAATAGCTGATTTTAATGATCCAAATTCATTAAAAGAAGCGCTATCAAATAATACCTCTAGAAATTATCATATTCTTTTAAATAACACAGGTGGTCCAAAAGGAGGTCCCATACTCAATGCCGATCTTTCAGAATTTACGGATACTTTTTCGCAACATTTACTTTGCAACCATTTATTAGTTCAAGCTGTTGTTTCTGGAATGAAAGAAAATGGCTATGGAAGAATTATTAATATAATATCCACTTCAGTAAAACAACCCATTGAAGGATTAGGAGTTAGTAATACCATACGTGGAGCTGTTGCAAATTGGAGTAAAACTTTAGCTTCTGAACTAGGACCATTTGGAATTACAGTTAACAATGTCTTGCCTGGAGCTACGGCTACAGAACGTTTGGATCAAATTATGGTAAACGTTGGTAAAAAGATTGGAAAACCCCCTGAAGAAGCGCGAGAGATCATGAAAAGTATTATTCCAGCTAGAAGATTTGCCCAACCTGAAGAAATAGCATACGCAGTTGTATTTTTAGCAAGTGAAGCAGCAGGCTATATTAATGGTATTAATTTACCAGTTGATGGCGGTAGAACTAAAAGCTTATAAAAAACTCATATAAAGAACATTAAAAGATACCGGATCAAGTTCGGCAATTTATGGAACGAAAATTAAGAATCAACGGACACTCACACCTTCTTCCTTATCCAGAAGAAATACCTCAGTTTATGAAAGATAATGGTATTTTTTGGGTGGATAAAGATCGTAATTTTATGCTTCAAAAAAATTGGAAACGACCTGTAACAGATTCTAGTTTCTTTTTAAATGAAAAGCTAGAATGGATGGAAAAATTTAAAATTGATCACGCAGTCGTTTTAAATCTATCTCAACTTTATGGAAATGGATTGCGATTAGAAGAGATGAAGCAAGCACTTCGATTTCAAAATGATTTTAATGCTAAAGTACAACAAGATCATCCTTCAAAATTTACCTGTGGTTTTGTGGTACACCCAGGATATGGAAGAGGTGCTTTATGGGAAATAGAAAGATGTGTGGAACAATTAGGTTTAAATTTACTTTGTTTACCAACTCATTATATGGATACCATAGGTACTTGGAGATGTATTTTTGATAAAGAAAATGAACCTATTTTTGAATTGGCCAATAAATATAATCTTGCTTTAGAAATTCATCCTTATGATGGTGAGAAATTTATAAAATTAGAAAATACTGCTTGGCGTTTTCATTTAATATGGATGTTAGCTCAATGTGCTGACGCTTATCATTTTTTTACTTTAAATGGGTATGCTGATAAATTTCCAAATATGAGAACTTGTTTTGCTCATGGAGGACAATTGGCTCAAATGAACTTAGGAAGACGTATTCAAGGGTTTGATGGAAGACCTGATTTATTTGAGGGCAAAGTGCATCCTAGGAAATCGGTTGCTCATAAAAATATTTTCTTCGATACATTAGTACACGATACAGGTTCTTTACAATTAATGGTAAAGAACCAAACTTCAAAGCAAATAATTATGGGCTTAGATGATCCTTATCCTTTGGGTGAAATGGAAAGTAAAAATCAATCCTCATATCCAGGAAAAATTTTAGATTTAGCACAAGAACAAAAAATATTAACCACAGAAGAATGTGATGCAATATGGGATCATAATGTGCTGCAATGGTTATTTGGTGATGATAAAAAAAAGAAACAAGATTTAACTAATAAAATACTGAGTTAATTTAATGCATTTTATATCCGAGAAACTAGATGATTATGTGATTTCTCATTCTCAAAAAGAACCAGAATTATTACAAGAATTAAGTCGCGAAACTTGGCGAAAAGTTTTAGCACCTAGAATGTTAAGTGGTCATTTTCAAGGAAGGGTTTTAAGTATGATTTCTAAATTAATCAATCCAAAAAACATATTAGAAATAGGGACTTATACGGGTTATTCTGCTCTGTGTTTAGCAGAGGGAATGCAATCAAAAGGAAAATTACACACCATTGACACCAATGAAGAATTGTATGATTTACAACGAAAATATTTTAACAAGTCCAATTATGGCGATCAAATAATTCAACATGTTGGTAATGCTTTAGAAATAATCCCCAATTTAAAAGAAACTTTTGATTTAATTTTTATAGATGCTGACAAACAAAATTATCCCAATTATTTAGATACCTTATTACCAAAACTTAAAACTGGATCTGTTATATTAAGTGACAATGTATTATGGACAGGAAAAGTAATAGAACCATTAATTAAAGGAGATAAAGATACCGCAGCACTTTTAAAATACAATAAAATGGTAAATAATCACCCTCGACTAGAAACAGTATTATTACCTATTCGTGATGGTTTAACGATAACAAGAGTAAAATAATTAAAACTTTCTCTTTATAGACCCAGTAACATTATCTATTGCATCTTTCACATTTTTTATTTCAGAGGATATATCTTTAGATAAATTATGATTAACATCATCTTTTAATTTTTCAGTAGATTCTAAATCAATTCCCTCTTTTTTTGCACTTTTATTAATTTCACTTTTAATATCGTTAGTTGCATCTTTTATTTGACGAATACCTTTTCCCAAGCCTCTAGCAATTTCTGGAACTTTATCTGCACCAAAAACCATTACCACAATAAAAACGATAAAAAATATCTCTGCTCCGCTAATAAATAAAGGAAATGTAATCATATCACAAATATAAGTATTTTGAAACTAAGCAAAGCAATCAAAAAAGGTTCAGTTATTGTGTTATTATAAAAGTTCTATATTTGTATGTGACCTAAATTTAAAAAAATAATGAAGTTTTTGAAATTAAAGAAAAAAAGAAAACTTATAATAATCTATATAATTGCAACCAAGTTACTATTTGTTGCACTACAATTTTTACCTGTAAATACACCTAAAATAATACTTCCTAATCCCAATGATTTAATAGCAGCTACTAACATCCCAAAAAATATAGGTTTAAAATTAAAAACTTCGTGTTACGACTGTCATTCTAATGAAACAAAACTACCCTGGTATTCCTCTATTGCTCCAACAAAATGGTTTATTTACAAACATGTAAATGAAGGGAGAGAAGAGTTGAATTTTTCTATTTGGAATACTTTAAATAAAGAGGAAAAAGCAGAAAAACTAGAAGAAATATCAACTGTTGTATATGGTGATGAGATGCCTTTAAAAAAATATACTATTATACATCGAACAGCAAAATTATCTAAAGAAGATAAAGAAGATATTATTAATTGGGCTGATCAACTATTAGGATCACTCTATAAATAGTACCTCAACTATAAGAAAATAAGTTTAATTAAATCAAAAAACCACTAATCAAGTTTAAATTAGTGGTTTTTTTATATCGATTTAACGCTACTAAAATTAATACTATCCTTTTATTTTCTTTTTTTTAAAAGAATCAAATGCACCTAATTTTTTACGTTTAGGCCAGGTATTATTTGAAGTATCTACATCTGCTGTTTCTTCATCTGGATCAACTACAATTTTAGTAATTTCTTTATCGGAGGCAATTACTTTCCCAACAGACTGATCACTTGTTTTCCATATTTGCACAGGATAGGTAACTCTTTCAGTACTACCATCACTATAGGTGTATTCAGCAATTATTGGCATCGGTAATCTTCCTGGCTTCTCAAAAGTTACTTCATAGAAAAATGTAGGCTTTTTTAGTTTTGAAATTTCTTCGGGGCTTAAATTATCCATGATGTATTCTTGCAATGTAGAAACATCATCTAAACTAGAAGTACGCATACTCTCTTCAAAATCATCACTACCTTCTTCTACTAAATATACCAATGGAGGAAGATCACTTTCTTTCATTCCCCTAGCGGTCATCATTTCTTCAACTTCTTTAGTCATTTTTGAAGTAACAAAGTATTTTTTGACCTCTCCTACTCCAATATCTACCACATTAGTGGTATAAAACCATCCTCTCCAAAACCAATCTAAATCCATTGCTGAAGCATCTTCCATGGTACGGAAAAAATCTTCAGGTGAAGGATGTTTAAACATCCATCTTTGGGCATATGTTTTAAATGAATAATCAAATAATTCTCTACCCATTACAGTTTCTCTTAATATATTTAATCCCGTTCCTGGTTTAGAATAACCATTTGCACCAAAATTATAGGTGTTTAATCCTTTTGTCATAATTGGAGCAATCGAGTTTTGGTCTCCTGACATATAACTTACAATGTTTTTTGCAGGTCCTCTTCTTGATGGGTATTTCTTATTAGGAGCTATTGCATCAGGGTATTTATCGCCAAAATCTTGCTCTGCTACATATTGCACAAAAGTATTGATTCCTTCATCCATCCATGTCCACTGACGCTCGTCACTATTAATAATCATTGGAAAATAATTATGTCCTACTTCATGAATTATAACTCCAAACATACCATACTTTGTACGTTCGCTATAGCTCCCGTCTTTGTCTGGACGTCCATAATTCCAACATATCATTGGATATTCCATTCCTTGATTTTTAGCGTGTACTGAAATTGCTTTAGGATAGGGATAATCAAATGTCATTCTTGAATATGTTTCTAAAGTACTAGCAACTAATTTAGTTGACCAATCTTCCCATAAAGGATTTCCTTCTTTAGGATACATTGAAACTGCCATCACTTCCCTTTCTCCAACTTTAACTGCCATCATATCCCAAATAAATCTTCTTGAACTTGCAAATGCATAGTCACGAACATTTTTTGCTTTGAATTTCCAAGTTTTTTTATTCACATCAAAACTTGTTGAAGCTTCATCTGCTTCATCTTGAGTTACAATTATTACTGGCTCATCATAAGACTTTTTGGCCTTATCATAACGGCTCATCATTTCTTTACTAAAAACTTCTTTTCTGTTTTGAAGTACTCCAGTTCCATCTAAAATATGGTCTGCAGGTACAGTGATATTTACTTCATAATCTCCAAATACTAGAGCAAATTCATCTCTTCCCCAAAACTGACTATTTTGCCAACCTTCAACGTCACTATATACTGCCATTCTTGGAAAAAACTGAGCAATTACATAGGCACGATTTCCATCTTCAAACTCTTCGTAACCACTACGACCCCGACCGTTTACATGATTATTAATGTTATACCACCAACGAATAGAAAAAACAAATTTATCTCCATTATTCATGCTTTTTGGTAATTCAATCCGCATCATAGTGCGATTTATCATATAATCTAAATCATTTCCATTGTTATCCTTAACAGATTGTATGTTAAATCCACCATCAAATCCTTCTCCCATATATTGATTTACAAAGTTTCCTGCCATATCTGCTGGAGCCGCACCACTAGACACAATTAAAGGAGTTTTAGAGTCTTTAGCTCGCATATTTTGATCTAACTGAACCCATATATAGTCCAAAACATCTGGAGAGTTATTGGTATAAGTAATCGTTTCGTAACCCGTAATTTTCTTGTTTTTATCATCAAGTTCTATATCCATAACATAATCTGCTTGTTGCTGATAATAAGCTGGCCCTGGGGCTCCACTAGCAGACCTATATTGGTTAGGAGTTGAAAACTCTTCATATAATTGTTTAAAAGGATTGTTATTGTAGTGTCCTGGAACACGTTCTTCCTTTTGATCCTCTTCCTGTGAATAACTAAATCCAGTTGCTAAGAATAAAACAACTAAAGTTAAAGTTTTAAATGATTGCATATTTGAATAATTTTTTTTGAGTTCTTAAAAATAATTTTCTTATGGATATTTTAAGGCTTGTTTAATTAAATTTTAACAGTCCATCAGGGTGGTTTTTATCTAAAATCATGTTCCTATTAGCATCTGGTGTGATCATATGAATAATATTTTGTTGTTCTGGAAACATCTCAAAGAGAATTTTATTTTTAATTTCAATAGAAGTAAGTTCTGAAATATTTTTAATTTCAAAATACAAATTCACGATATCAATATCGTATTCTTTTCCTATATAAATAAGTTCAACAGGTTTATTATTTACACTAATTTTAAGTTTTTGATTAACGTATTTTTTTAAATAATTAACATCAGTTTTTGTTTCTTTTTTTGGGTCTAAAACTATTAAAGGGCTGTACCTTTCTTGAAGCACTTTTTCTAGATCTTCAACAAATATTTTTGAAATAATTTGAATTGTTTGCGTTTCTAACACATACTCTACATTCGTTGTACTCACATAAAACTTATGAGATATAGAGCTTATTAATATTGGAAATAAAATCAGTACAAGAGTAGTTTTAAAAAATTTCATATTCATATGACTGTTTTTATAAAAAATAGTTACACTAATATTTTATTTTATTTAATTCTTGGTACATATATCTTAGATTTTTCATTAAATATTTGCAGAACTCCTGCAAAATTTTGTCTATTGTAATCTGAATTCAATGTGGTAGTTTCGATACAAAATAACAGAAAATCATATAATTTATTATTTGGAATACGGTAAGCATCCTCAAAAAACTTAAAACCATAATAATCTATAATTTCTGCAACAGTTAAATTTTCCTTAGTCCACTTTCGTTGAATTTTTAATTTTTTATAGTAACCCCCGATATGTTTGTATAATGCCTCAATATTAACATTTAAAGGAAATGCTGCTGCTGCTAGAGGTACTATTTTTTCTTCAGGTTCTCCTTTAAAACCAGGTATTCCTACATTATCAAAATTAAATGTTTCTTCTACTTTTATATTTTTTAAGTCAGTAAAAAGATCTCCTGTTAGTGTATTTCCGATTAAAACCTCATCTAATTCATTAACTAATTCGTTTAAATTAATATTGATTTTTTTTTTATAATAAATATCTTCTGTAATTATCAATTCTTTAATCTGATATTTTATAGAAGAAAATATAATGGTATCTTGAACTTGTATTCTAATAATGAATTCTCCAAATTCATTAGTAACTGTGTTATATTTAGATGTTTTATTTAATATATGAATTCCTTCAATATCAAAAGCATTGGTAACCTTGCCTTCTAAATCGATTTGTTGACTACTTGCTATGTTAAATACCAAGAGGAACAGACCCAGTAACAAATAACCGTTTTTCATTACTCTATTTTTATATTTATAAAATTTCAGTTTTAATTTAACAACGACAGAAATATCGATTCTTTTTTGAAGTGGTTTATTTAAAAAAATCTCATGCTATTTTAAATACTAAAAAAAAATCTTATTTGAAATAGACATCTTGCACACAAAATTTAAATCAAATATAGAATTATTTTATTATTAAAACTGATAAATTAACATACAGAACTGTTTAAAAAACATCGAGAACAACAAACAACTAAGCGCTTAAAAAACATTGCAATTGTAGGTAAGTTCCTCCACACCTAAATCATATAAAATTCATATATTGCAAAATCCCCACTTTTAGCCGATTTATTATTATACAGTAAGTTGGCTTTTTTACGTTTTTTTTAAAATCTCATTAATCCAATTAAGGCAAAAGAATATTTAGGTATAGTTCTTGAATGGTTTTTTGCATGAAAATTATTAAACTTCTAATGAGAGATATTTTAGAAACTTAAGCATTGATTTACAAACTAGATATGTGAAACTATTCTTATTTTTTCAAAAATGGAAACAGTTATTAATTATAATTTATAGGCTATAATTTCAATACAATTTGTTGACGCCGATAACTACAATTTTTTTTCGATACAAATCCAATAATAGCATATTTTCATATAACAAACTAAAGCATCTAATGTTTTAAGTATTTAAAAGAGGCGATTTTTCTGAAAAATTCAGATAAATCACCTCTTTTTTTTATTAAAAATTATGGGTAAATTTTTATTGTTTGATAAACTTTACAGTTTTACTTCCTTTTTCTGTTGATAACTTTGCGAAATAAATACCTGCGTCTAAATTAGCGGTCTCCATAGAGAAATTAGTTGCATCTGGAGATGCACTCTTCACCATTTGTCCAAGCGTGTTGTAAACTACAACATTTGTAATTTGCTCATCCGACTGGATATTTATCTTATTGATCGTAGGATTAGGATATACAGAAACATTAATAGCATTAAAATCGTTAACAGCTGCAATTTCATCAGATGTTACTATAACACTACCCAATGCAGCTTCATTAACAGGGTTTGCATTTAATCCAAGTACTTGGAAACCATATTGAACAACAGCATCATCACTTTCTACATTGTCATAAGTCACTGAAAAGCTTGAACCGTCTCCACCTAAAACAACACTTTCTTGCTTTAATACACTAAAGTCAGAATTAAATACTTTAATAAATGCAACTGTTGTATATGTTGATAATACCATTGTTGTATTAACTCCATTTGCTAATTCTGCAATGATAGCCTCACCTACAACATCGCTAACCATTAATACAGGAATAGTAACTGATTCACCATCAGCTCCACCAGCCATAACAATAGGTGCACCTTCTTGATTGTTTACAACTATAACTGCAATTGCACCTGCATTTTGTGCAGCTAATGCTTTAAAACCAAATTCACAAGCTCCACGTCTAAGCACTGCTACATTTCCATCTATTTCACCAGCATTGGTAATTGGCTCACAGGCATCATTTTCATCAGGATCAGCACCTTCATCTGTTACAAGAACCGCATCACCGGTTAATGCTGTAGATGTAAAAGCTCCTCCAAAATTTGCTGCAACTGCTTGGTGACCACCTTCTAAAGGACCATTATTTACATTAAATAAAAGTTGTCCAGCTCCATCAAGAGTATTAGAAGTAACAAGACCTTCAAAGGTTAGTTCAGAACCAACTAGAGTATTGTCTTCTACATAAGTATTCCCTTCAAATAGTTTGTTACCAAGAACTGTTGCTTGGTTTACCCAAAATGGATCGGTTCCATCGGCCCAAGTATTATAATTAGGTTGTAGAGTTAAGGTATTGTTTGCTGGATCTACTATAGTTTGTAAATCTGGAACACCCCAACTTTCTCCGAAAACAAAATCTCCATTTGTTTCAAATACATTTGCATAACCAAATAATTCAGCATTTGCATCAACTGTTACTGTATTTTGAGCTATACCCATTGAGGTTAAACAAAATACTAAAGCGATTGTAAAATAATTTTTTTTCATTTTTTTTTATTTTAGTTAATAATACGTTTTTAATAATTAGCAATATACTAATATAATTGTCAGTTTTTTAATTGTTTTTATTCTTTTATTATTTTTATAATTTCAGTCCCTTGATCCGAAAATACATGGGCTAAATAAACACCGGGTCTCATCTCTGACATATTCAAAGTAACATTCGTTATATGTGGTGAAATAGCGATAATTCTCTGACCAAAAAGGTTATAAATAACTATATCGGTAATGGTTTCTTGTGCTTGTACATTCCAAAGCGTTTTAACTGGATTTGGAAAAGAAACAACAGTTGATA
>UPTG01000997.1_pt1 | contig 21638 bp, 20 predicted proteins | sample 2160121 | NCBI WGS metagenome assembly UPTG01 (sample SAMN06266255, study PRJEB28933) | marine metagenome | isolation source: Columbia River Estuary | place: USA:Columbia River Estuary, USA | collected 2014-07-27
TTTATATAAACATCAGAAACATCCGAACATAATATTTTTTTATATGGATATTTTAATAAAAAATTATAATATATAATAAATCTTTCGTCATTTGGACTATTATTATTTTTCATACTACATTTTAAAAAAATTATTTTGTCTGTTTGATATTTTTCTATGAAATCTTTTGATAAGTTATCATAGAATATAATTCCATGTAAATCTTTTTCTTTCATAGTTGAGTAAAGAGGCTTAATATATTCATATGAATTAGTATCAACAAAAGTATTTCTTTGAGGATCTTTCTGTTTATTTATATAAATTGTATTTTTGTCCTATACAAATATCAAAATGAGAAAATTAGCATTAAAAACTGTTTTTATTACAACCATTTCACTCGCTTTTGGGTGGATAGAAATGAACGCACAAGAATCAAAAATAACAATAATACCTCTAAAAAATACCCTCCAACCCTCTGGACAGAGTGTTGCACTTCAGTCGATGGCAAATGGTACGCCAGTTTTAATTTCAAAAACAGATGGATCTGTTCTTTCAATAATATAAAGAGACACTAATTTTGCTCCCATTCTAGTTTTTGGTATGTCTAAAATTTGGAATTTCCGCCATATTTGTTCTTTTCTAATTTCAATGTAATCTAAAGGTAATATCTCTCTCGAAGGCTTTACCTTTTGTCCATTTAATTTAATCATCCCTTTTTTACATACTGAATTAGCTATATTTCTAGATTTATACAAGCGAATACACCATAAATACTGATCAATCCTCATACTTAAAACTTCGTTAAGAATTACCACAAAAATAAAGTAAAATTGTATCTTCGCCCCATAAAATAAAGGAACCTTGAAATCATACATTAGCTTCATTTTACTTGTCGTTGTTAGTTTTTCATCTTGTAAAAAAGAGGAAGAGATTATTGAAGGATGTAACGATAGTGCTGCAATGAATTTTCAATCTGCAGCAACCTCAAATGATGGGTCTTGTATTTATGCATATGATATGGCAATAGGAATCTGGAATATAGACCCTGATTGTGATGATGTTGATATTTTAGGTCAAACAATTTCACTAAATGAACAGATGCCAGAGACAATAGATGTGCAAGGAAATGGTGATAATTCCTTATTTATTTATATGAATGGAACTCAAGTTTCAGGTGATATTGATAATGAAGGAAACATTGTCGTTAATGAACAAAATATTCAAATTGATCCCGGATTAGGATTTCCAATAGATGTAGTTGTTTCTGGATCTGGTAAAATAGAATCTGAGAATTCTGGGTATATGGATCTTACTTACGAATTTGAGATTCCAATTGTTGGTGGTACAGAAGAAGTAGATTGTCAACTTACTTTAACAAAATAGTTATTAGATTCTTTTATTAAATGGGAAGAAATCTAGTTGCTTTTTTGTTATTTTTTATTACTATCTCCAGTTTTTCTCAAGAATTTAGCCGAAAAGATAGTTTAAGAGGAAATCTTACTCCTATTAGAACTTGCTATGATGTTACTTTCTATGATTTAAAAGTAATGATTGATGAACAAGAAAAGTCTATTGAGAGGTCATATAATATTATTCATTTTACTGCATTAACAAATTTTAGCTGGTTTCAAATAGATTTAGCTTCTAATATGGAGGTGCAAATTATCGAATTTGAAAAGTCTCAATTAGAATTTAGTAGAGAATTTGATGCTGTTTATGTTTATTTCAATCGTGAAGTTAAGAAAGGTGAGCAGTTAAGTATTAAAGTCTGGTATGGAGGATATCCAAGAGTGGCAGTTAATGCTCCATGGGATGGTGGTTTTTCCTGGAAAAAAGATAGTAATGGAAACCCTTGGATTGGAGTTTCTTGTCAAGGTTTAGGGGCTAGTGTTTGGTGGCCTAATAAAGATCATCAATCGGATGAGCCAGATAGTATGCGTATTACTTGTACAGCTCGTTATCCTTTAAAGATTATTGCAAATGGAGATTTAAGAAGTGACACATCTGTTTGGAATCAATATTTGGAATCATGGGTAAATGTAAGTGAATGGTTTGTTTCATATCCTATAAATAACTATAATGTAACGCTAAATATTGGTGATTACACGCATTTCTCAGATTCTTATATTTCTTTAAAAGATACATTAAGAATGGATTATTATGTATTGCATGATAACTTAGAAAAGGCAAAAGAGCATTTTAAACAGGTAAAGCCTATGATGAAATGTTTTGAAAATTACTTTGGAGAATATCCTTTTTGGAATGATGGTTATGCTTTAGTTGAAACACCTTATTTAGGAATGGAACATCAGTCGGCTATTGCTTATGGGAATGATTACTTACCAGGTTATCATGGGAATACTCGCTTTATTGACGGCCTTGCTTTTGATTTTATTATTGTGCACGAAAGTGGGCATGAGTGGTGGGGAAACTCTATTACATCAAATGATATTGCTGATATGTGGGTGCATGAAGGGTTTTGTACTTATTCTGAAGTATTGTATGTTGAGTGCATGCATGGTTATGATGCTATGTTGAGTTATGTAAATAACCAAAAAAGGAGTGTTAGGAATGACAAGGCAGTTATAGGTCCATATCATGTGAACCAAACAGGAAGTAGTGGAGATATGTATTTTAAAGGTTCATTAATGCTGCATACTCTAAGAAATCTCATTGAAGATGATGTATTATGGTTTGACATTATAAAAGGAATTGCAAATGATTTTAAGTATCAAACTGTAGATGGACAAGTAATCATGGATTATATCAATGAAAAATCAGGAAAAGATTTTACAGTTTTTTTTAGTCAGTATTTGAAAAGTAAGAAAATCCCAGAATTTCAATATAAGTTTCAAAAAGAAGGGAAGAATATTACTTTGTTGTACAGGTGGGAAGCAATTCCTGAATTTGACATGCCTATTTTGATAAATACAGGAAGTAAGGATTTTTGGGTTTACCCAAATTCGGAGTGGAAAGAGCAAGATTTAGGAGGCTTTGATAAGCATGATTTTAAAGTAAGAGATGACTTGTTTTTTATAGATGTTAAAAAGATGTAAATTTTGGTTTGGTATTAGATTATTTAATTAAATTTGCAGCCCAATAAATTATAAGAAGATGGCAAAGAAAGGAAATAGAATTCAGGTTATTTTAGAATGTACTGAGCATAAAGCAAGCGGATTAGCAGGAACATCTCGTTATATTACTACTAAGAATAAGAAGAACACTCCAGATAGGATGGAATTGAAAAAATTTAACCCTATCATGAAGAAAATGACTGTTCATAAAGAAATAAAATAAAAGAAAATGGCAAAAAAGACAGTAGCATCATTACAGAAGAAAGGAGCTAAGACGTTTACTAAAGCTGTGAAAATGGTTAAAACAGAGGGCGGATCTTACTCTTTTAAAAGTGAAATTGTACCAAAGGATAAGGTAAAAGAATTCTTTGCAAAAAAATAGTATTAAATTATACACAAATTAAAAGCTTCTTTCTATTTTTGAAAGGAGCTTTTTCTGTTTAAAAAAGGCATTAATAATGGGGATATTTAATTTTTTTTCAAAAGATAAAAAAGAAAAACTTGACAAGGGTTTAGAGAAAACAAAGGAGAATGTTTTTGGTAAAATATCACGAGCAGTTGCGGGCAAATCAACTATTGATGAGCTGGCACTTGATGATATTGAAGAAGCGTTAATTACCTCAGATATTGGGGTGGAAACCACATTAAAAATTATTGGTAAATTAGAGGAGAGAGTAGCGAAAGATAAGTATATCAATACTGCTGAACTAAATGATTTTCTAAAAGCAGAAATTTCCTTATTAATGAAGGAAGGTTATGACGAAATCCCTAAAGTTGATGGGCCTTATGTGATTATGGTGGTTGGTGTTAATGGCGTAGGGAAAACGACAACAATAGGGAAGTTAGCGCACCAGTTTAAACAACAAGGTAAAAAAGTAGTGCTAGGTGCTGCTGATACTTTCCGTGCTGCTGCTGTTGACCAATTAGTAATTTGGGCTGATAGGGTTGGTGTAGAAATTGTAAAACAAGATATGGGTTCTGATCCTGCATCTGTTTGTTTTGATACTTTACAGTCAGCAAAAGCAAGTGGTGCTGATGTTGTGATTATTGATACAGCAGGAAGATTGCACAATAAAATTAATTTGATGAACGAATTGACTAAGATAAAAAATGTAATGGCAAAAGTAATTCTTGAAGCTCCACATGATGTAATGTTGGTGTTAGACGCCTCAACAGGGCAAAATGCTATAGAGCAAGCTACACAGTTTACAAAAGCTACTGAAGTAAATTCTTTGGCGCTTACCAAACTAGATGGTACAGCAAAAGGAGGGGTGGTGATTGGTATTTCTGATCAGTTTCAAATTCCTGTGCGATATATAGGTGTAGGAGAAGGAGTAGAAGATTTACAAGTGTTTAATAAAAATGAGTTTGTAGACTCACTATTTAATTAATGAGAACAAAATCAACAAAGAAAAATAAGATTAATGTTATCACTTTAGGCTGTTCTAAAAATGTGTATGATTCTGAGGTTTTGATGGGTCAATTAGCAGCCAACAAAATGGATGTTGAGCATGAGTCAGAAAAAGATGATGCTAATATTGTTGTGATAAATACTTGTGGTTTTATTGATAATGCAAAGGAGGAATCTATCAATACTATCTTAGAACAAGCAGAAAGAAAAGAAGCGGGTAGTATTGATAAATTATATGTTACTGGTTGTCTTTCTGAGCGTTATAAGCCAGATTTAGAACGAGAAATCACTAATGTTGATCAGTATTTTGGCACAACTGATTTGCCAAAATTATTGAAAGTTTTAGGTGCGGATTACAAACACGAGTTGTTAGGAGAACGATTAACAACTACACCTAAGCATTATGCTTACCTTAAAATTGCTGAAGGTTGTGATAGACCTTGTTCGTTTTGTGCTATTCCATTGATGAGAGGAAAGCACAAATCTACTCCTATTGAACAGTTAGTCATTGAGGCTAAAAACTTAGCCAAAAATGGGGTAAAAGAATTGATTCTTATTGCTCAAGATTTAACGTATTATGGGTTGGATATCTATAAAAAGAGAAGGTTGGCTGATTTGCTAATTGAACTTTCCAAAGTGGAGGGTGTGGAGTGGATTCGTTTGCATTATGCTTTCCCGACAGGGTTCCCGCAGGATGTGTTGGATGTGATTAGAAATAATGACAAGGTATGTAATTATATTGACATTCCTTTACAGCACATTAATGATGAGATTTTGAAGTCTATGAAAAGAGGAACTTCTCATCAAAAGACAAATGATTTATTAAAAGCTTTTAAGAAAAAAGTACCCAATATGGCTATTCGTACTTCATTGATTGTTGGTTATCCTGGTGAAACAGAAGAAAGATTCCAAGAATTAAAACAATGGGTACAGGATACCAAGTTTGATAGACTGGGGGTGTTTACTTATTCGCATGAGGAAAATACTTCTGCCTATGTTTTGGAAGATGATGTGCCTGATGAAGTGAAGAAAGCAAGGCAAGAAGAAATTATGGACTTGCAGACTCATATCTCTTGGGGATTAAATCAAAAGAAAATAGGCAAGACTTTTAAAGTGCTATTTGACAGGAAAGAAGGAGACTACTTTATTGGTAGAACTGAATTTGATAGCCCTGATGTAGATAATGAAGTGTTAGTAAAAGCAAATGACACCTATATAAGAATTGGTGATTTTGCTAATATTAAGATTGAAAAAACAGACCACTTTGATTTATATGGAGTGGTTGTGGAGTAATGATTGAATTCATTACTTTTGTAAAGTTAAAAAAGTAAAAAAAATGTTTGAGAATTTATCAGAAAAACTAGATAAGGCGTTTAAAGTATTAAAGGGGCAAGGGAGTATATCCGAAATTAATGTAGCCCAAACAATGAAACAAATCCGTAAGGCACTACTTGCGGCTGATGTTGATTTTAAAACTGCTAAATCATTTACATCTAGAGTTCAGGAAAAAGCAATGGGTGAAAAGGTGCTTACAGCTATTGATCCTGGGCAATTGCTTACCAAAATAATGAAAGATGAGTTGGCTACTCTCATGGGAAGCGAGCAATCTGATATTTCTTTGGATGGCTCTCCAACAGTTATTCTTATTGCTGGTTTGCAGGGTAGTGGTAAAACTACTTTTTCTGGTAAATTAGCTTTATTGCTTAAAAGTAAAAAGAACAAGCGTCCGTTATTGGTTGCTTGTGATGTGTATCGTCCAGCAGCTATTGATCAGATTGGCGTATTGGCTGAACAAGTGGGTGTTGATGTATATCAAGATAGAGAAAATAAAAATCCTGTTGAAATTGCACAAGCAGCAATTAAGCATGCAAAAACTAACGGACATAATGTTGTTATAATTGATACTGCTGGTCGTTTGGCTATTGATGAACAAATGATGAAAGAGATTGCAGCTGTAAAATCTGCAGTTAATCCGAATGAAACTCTTTTTGTAGTTGATGCAATGACAGGGCAAGATGCTGTAAATACTGCAAAAGCCTTTAATGAAAAGTTAAATTTTGATGGGGTAGTTCTCACAAAGTTAGATGGTGATACAAGAGGTGGGGCTGCACTTACTATACGCTCAGTAGTTGATAAGCCGATTAAGTTTATTGGTACTTCTGAAAAGATGGATGGCTTAGATGTTTTTCATCCAGACAGAATGGCTTCTCGTATCTTAGGAATGGGAGATGTTATCTCATTAGTGGAGCGTGCTCAGCAACAATTTGATGAGGAAGAAGCAAGGAGAGTTCAGAAGAAAATTGCTAAAAATCAATTTGGTTTTGATGATTTCTTAAAACAGATTCAGCAAGTCAAAAAGATGGGTAACATGAAGGATTTAGTTGGAATGATTCCTGGGATGGGTAAAGCAATGAAAGGTGTTGATATGGATGATGATGCTTTTAAAGGAATTGAAGCAATTATTCATTCTATGACAAAGCAAGAAAGAGAAAATCCTAAGTTGTTGAATGGTAGTCGTAAGAAAAGAATTGCTAGTGGAAGTGGTACTACAGTAGTTGAGGTAAATCAATTGATTAAGCAATTCAGTCAGATGGGTAAAATGATGAAAATGATGCAAGGTGGTGGAGCAAAGCAGATGATGCAAATGATGAAAGGGAAGGGCGGTATTCCTGGAATGTAAGTAATAGATTTTAGAACATAGATGTTAGACTTTAGATTAAATGTTTGAAATATTCCTCTCTATAAACAGGCGTTAGGGGTGTGTAAAACCAACAGCCAATAATAAAAAACTAATGATATTACTTGACGGAAAAAAAACAGCTAACGATATAAAAAATGAGATTGCAATTAAAGTTGCTTCCTTAGTTGCTGGTGGAGGAAAGAAACCTCATTTAGCTGCTATTTTAGTTGGGAGTGATGGGGCAAGTGAAACTTATGTAAATGCAAAAGTAAAAGCATGTAATAAAGTTGGTTTTGATTCTACATTAGTTCGTTTTAATGCTGATGTATCTGAGGAGGAGTTGTTAGCTGAGGTTAAAAAGATAAATAATAATTCTGATATTGATGGTTTAATTGTCCAGTTGCCTTTGCCTGCTCATATTGATGAAATGAAAGTAACTGAAACTATCAATCCTATAAAAGATGTAGATGGATTTCATCCTGCAAATATTGGTAGAATGGCATTGAATTTACCAACTTATTTACCAGCAACTCCAGCTGGTATTTTAGAATTATTGGAGAGATATAAGATAGAAACTTCCGGTAAACATTGTGTAGTTATAGGTAGGAGTCATATTGTTGGTTCACCAATGAGTATTTTAATGGCTCGCAATAATAATCCAGGAAATTGCACGGTTACTCTTACACATAGTAGAACACAAAACCTTAAAGAGATCACTAAAACAGCTGATATTTTGATAGTTGCTCTTGGTAAAGCTGAGTTTGTAACTGCTGATATGGTAAAAGATGGGGTTTGCATTATTGATGTAGGGATTACAAGAGTAAAGTCTGATACAACAAAAAGTGGCTGGAAGCTTCTGGGAGATGTAGCTTTTGATGAGGTATCAAAGAAATCGAGTTTTATTACGCCAGTTCCAGGTGGGGTTGGTCCTATGACAATTGCTATGTTATTGAAAAATACTCTAGTATCTACTGAAAAGTTGCTATATTAAATATTTTGTTATCTTTGCGCCAGTTTTGTGGGGTTGTTCCCACTAGTATTAATAAATTTTAAAAAAACAATTATGGAAGGAACAGTAAAATGGTTTAACGCAAGTAAAGGGTATGGTTTCATTGAAGGTTCAGACGGAACTGACTACTTTGCTCATTTTCAAGAAATTCAAGTAGAAGGATACAAAACTCTTAAAGAAGGAGCAGCTGTAGCATTCGAACCTGGAGATGGTGAAAAAGGACCAGTAGCTAAAAATATTGTAAACGCTTAATTAGCAAAATATAATATAGAAAAAAAGCGAGCAAAATGCTCGCTTTTTTTATGCTTTGTTTTTTAGGTTTTTCTCCAATTCCTGTAGTTCATCTCTTAATCGTGTAGCTTCCATAAAGTTAAGATTCTTTGCCATTTTCTCCATCTCTTTTTTAGTGTGTTTTACCATTTTTCGCAATTGCTCTACTGATGATGAATCAATTATTGGTTTAGAATTTGGTGTTGTAACTTTATATGGATTAAGGTTTCGTACTAATTCGCTATCCTTTTTCTTTAGTAATGGTTGAGGTGACACGCCTTTCTTTTTGTTGTAAGATTTCTGTTTTTTCCGTCTTCTGTTGGTTTCTTTTATTGTCCTTTCCATTGATCCTGTAAATCTATCAGCATACATGATTACTAGTCCGTTTATGTTTCTTGCTGCTCTACCAGCAGTTTGTGTTAAGGCTCTTTCTGATCTTAAAAATCCTTCTTTGTCGGCATCCATTATTGCTACAAGACTTACTTGAGGTAAATCTAATCCTTCTCTTAGTAGATTTACACCTATAAGTACATCAAATTCTCCTTCTTTTAATCCGTGTAATATTTCTACTCTTTCAAGTGTATCTACATCAGAATGAATATACCTACATTTAATGCTAAATTTTGTAAGATACTTACTGAATTCTTCAGCCATTCGTTTTGTTAATGTAGTAACAAGAACTCTTTCTTTTTTTTCTATTCTTATTCTAATTTCCTCTAGTAAATCATCAATTTGATTTTTGCTAGGACGGACTTCTATTATGGGGTCTAGTAGTCCTGTTGGGCGAATTACTTGCTCTACAACTATCCCTTCTGATTTTTCTAATTCATAATCAGCAGGAGTTGCACTAACATATATTGTTTGATGATTAATCATCTCAAATTCCTCAAATTTTAATGGGCGATTATCCATTGCAGCTGGTAATCTGAAGCCATGCTCAACTAGATTGTTCTTTCTTGATCTATCACCTCCATACATTGCTCTTACTTGTGGTAGAGTTACATGACTTTCATCAATAACTGTCAGAAAATTATCTGGGAAGTAGTCCAATAAACAGAAGGGTCTGCTGCCTTCTTTCCTTCCATCAAAGTATCGTGAGTAATTTTCAATTCCTGAGCAGTACCCCAATTCCTTAATCATTTCAAGATCGAAATGAGTTCTCTCATCTAGTCTTTTAGCTTCTGTGCTCAGTCCAATCTCCTGAAAGTAATCTACTTGTTTTCGTAAGTCATCTTGTATATCAGAAATTGCGCCATGTATTTTGTCCTTTGAAGCTACAAATATACTTGCTGGAAAAATCCTAATTTCTTCAAGTGTATCAATTATTTTGCCATTTTCTGGGTTAAAACTTTCAATTTCTTCTATTTCATTTCCAAAGAAATGAATTCTATATCCAATATCATTATGTGCTAAAAAAATATCAACAGTATCTCCTTTTACTCTAAAGTTCCCCCTTGTAAATTCGGCAGTTGTTCTACTGTAAAGTGCTGATACCAATTTTTGCAAAAACTGATCTCTACTGATAATATCCCCTTCTGCTAGGTCAATTATTCCATTATGAAAGTCTTCTGGGTTTCCAATACCATAAATACAACTTACTGATGAAACTACAATTACATCTTGTCTTCCTGATAAGAGGGTAGAAGTGGTGTTGAGTCTGTATTTTTCAATTTCTTCATTTATTGATAAATCTTTTTCAATGAAAGTTCCTGAGCTAGGTATGTAAGCTTCTGGTTGGTAGTAATCGTAATAGGATACAAAGTATTCTACTGCATTATCAGGAAAAAATTGTTTAAATTCGCTAAACAGTTGAGCTGCAAGAGTTTTGTTATGGCTTAAAACAAGAGTGGGTCTATTCACTTCTTGAATCACATTTGCAATTGTAAATGTTTTTCCTGATCCTGTTACTCCTAATAAAGTTTGAAAGTTAGAACCATCTTGTAATCCTTCAACTAATTCTTTAATTGCTGTTGGTTGGTCTCCAGTAGGAGAAAACTCTGATTGCAGTTTAAATTGCATGTGCTTTTATTTTAGCATTTGCAATTTTGATTTCAACTCTTCAATTTCTTTTTTAGCTTTTTCAATTTGTTGCTCAACTTGCTTTTTTAAAGGTTCAGTTCCTTTTCCATGCCCAAAGAATGATATATTATTTTCGTACTGAGAGATGTCTTTTATAAGGGCATCAATTTTTCCTCTAAGAAATTTTTGTTCGCCTTCAACAGCTTTGTCATTTCCTTTAAGTGATCTAATTTTATTTTTGTACTGTTCGTTTGCTAAAGCTTTTTTGCTTAGTCCTAGATCTTCAAATTTTGAGTTTAGTAAAGTGAAAAATTGATCATTAATTTTCATCTTGTTTCTAGGTACATGTCCTAGGGTTTTCCATTTTGAACTGAACTCTTTTAATTTCTTAATATCTTCTTTTGTGTCAGAAGATGCTTTAAAACTTTCTACTTCCTTCAGTAAGTTAGCCTTCTCAGTATAAGCTCCTTCTTTTTCTTTATCTAATTCTTTGTAGTGTGCTTTTCTGGCATTAAAGAAGGTGTCGCATGCAGTTCTAAATCTTTTCCATATCTCATTAGATTGCTTAGCTGGAGCAAAACTTGAATTTTTCCATTCTTCTTGAAGTTTGATTAGTGTATTTCCAGTTCCTTGCCAATCTGTGCTATTTTGCAATGCTTCAGCTTTTTCTGCAATTGCAATTTTTGTATTTAATGTTTCCTTTACTTCCTCTTTCTTTTCTTTGTAAAAAGCATTCTTCTTATTATAGAACTCATTTAGAGCAGTTCGTAAATTATTCCAAGCTGTTTTGTTGTCTGTTTTTCCTAGTCTACCAATTCCTTTCCATTCTTTTTCAAGATCATTGCATTGATTAGTAAGTGATTGCCATTTGCTATGTGAAGTTGAGTTTTCTTTAGTTAAATCAATAATTTTTTGACAAATTGCATCTTTTTTTGCTAATTTATCAGCATCTATCTCTTTCCTTTTAGTAAAATAGTCGTTTCTTTTCTTATTTAATTTTCTGCTTATTTCTTGGAATTTCTCCCAAATAATTTCTCTTTGCTCTCTTTCCACTGGCCCTACATTTTTCCAATGTTCGTGCAATTCCTGTAAAGAACCATGCATAGTATTTAATGATTTCTCATCTAGTAAAGCTTCTGCTTTTTCAATAATTGCAGTTTTTTCTTCAAGGTTTCTTTTGAAATCTAAATCTCTTAAATCATTATTGAGTTTAATAAAATCATAAAACAACTCAACATGATGATGGTAGGATTGCCAAAGGTTATTGTTCTCAGTTTGAGGAACATGTCCAGTGTTTCTCCATTGTTCTTGTAAGATTCTAAAATGCTCAAAAGTCTTTTTTATTGACTCGTCCTCATGAGTTAGTTTATCTATATCAGCAATAATTTGTTGCTTAGTTTTTAAGTTTTTCTTTTCCTCTTCTTCTCTTTGTTTCCTATATTCGAACTTAATTTTTTTGTAATTACCAAAGGATTGTTTGAATTTTACTTCTAGTGGATGTAAAGGTTTTTTTACTTCCTTTACTTCTGTATTTTCAGATAGTTCAACTACATCTACTATCTCATCTGCTATTTGAGCTCCTTCCTCTTTTTGCTCAGTTTTAAGTTTGGAGTAAAATAAAGATTTGATTTCTTCAATTTCTTTTGATACATAGTATGGGTTAATGTTTTCTGACAATTCATCAATTCTTATGATGAGTTCTTCCATACTTAATTCAGAGTTATTAATTGTTGTAGTTTCTGTTGTAGGAGTAGAAACTTCTTCTGTAATCTTTTGTTCTTTATTTTCGTTCACTTTTCGTAATGTTTGATTGCAAATTTACTAATATTTAACGACTTACAGATTCCAAATGTTCCAACTTTCTTCTGCTTGAATTTGCAGCATCTCTAAGCCGTTTTTTATCTCACTTCCTTTTGCTTTTCCATATTGTAAAAATCGACTTTCATTTGGGTTGTAAATCAAATCAAATAATAAGTTTTTTGAGTTTAAGTCCGTATAATTTATTTTAGGAAATTCAAGTATTTTTGGATGTGTTCCTAAGGGAGTTGTGTTAATTATAATAGTATAATAATCAGTTGTTTGTATTGTTATATCTGAATAATCAAATGAGGTATTTCTACTAACTGTTTTGTACTTAATATTTAACTTATTTAATGCGAACTTAATTGCTTTTGCTCCACCTCCATTTCCTAAAATAAGAGCTGTTTTTTTATTTCCTAATAAAGGTTTAATGCTCTTTGAAAAACCTATCCAATCAGTGTTGTGCCCAATAGTTTTTCCATCAATAAATTGAATTGTATTTACAGCACCTATACTTTTTGCATCATCAGTTAAATCATCTAAAAAAGGAATAATACTTTCTTTGTATGGAATTGTAATATTAAGTCCTGAGAGCTTATTGTCTGCAATTAATCTTGGAAAATCAGCAATACTTTTTAATTCAAAATTTTTGTATTTTGAATCTGGGATACCTTCCTTAAAAAACTTTTTAGAAAAATATTGAGAAGAAAAGGAGTGGGTTAAACTTTTACCAATTAAGCCAAAAGTTCTCATTTAATGTCTTTTAATAGAAATTGAAAAGCTTCAATTCCTGTAAGCATAATAGTTGTAACGATTATTCCAGAAATAACAACACCAAGTACTACTGATAGAAATGCTTTCTTCTTTGGTATGTTAAAGAGCCAGGCAGCAAAACTACCTGTATAAGCTCCAGTTACTGGGAGAGGAATCATTACAAATAACATCAATCCCCAAAATCCATATTTTTTGATTTTATCATTTAGCTTCTCTCTTGTTTTTATTACAAATTTATCAAACAGATTTTTATATAAATCAATTTTTAAAAATAATGGATGTAAGAATTCTAAAAAGAAAAAAACGATTGGAAAAGCTAGGATATTAGCCCCAACACAAATAAAATATGCGATAAAAGGGTTAATATTGTTTGCGATAGCGTAAGGAATTCCCCCTCTGAGTTCAGCAATAGGGAGTAAGCTTAAAAGTATGGCGTAAAACAGTATGCTATTCATTGTTACTTAAATAATCAAAGAATGTATCACCTCTAAGTCCAATTCTTAATGTTTCCAAAGGAATAACTTCTTGCCAACCAATATTTCCTAGATTTACATTTGGTCCTAAAAGTTTTATAAACCAAACTTGTTGTGGTTTCCTTGGAGCTTCCCATAATATTTTATCATTTGGTATTTTAGTCAAAATTTCATCAATTAAATCAGATCGCACATCTCCACCTTTGTTAAATATTCCAACATTTCCACCTTCACGAGCTTCTGCAATTACTTTCCAGCTTCCAGCCTCTAATTCTTTTTGCATCAATTCAATCCACCTGTATGGTGCAATGAGTTTTTTTTCATCCTTTGACCCTACTTCTGATACTACTCTAAATTCTTTGGATAAATCTTTAATATAATTGCATTTTTCAATGTGATTCATTTCTATGCTTCCATCAGACACTTCACACATATTTAAGTTCCATTTTCTTAGTAGTTTTTTGTAATCTTCATACATTCCTCTTATAACAAATGCCTCAAATAATGTTCCTCCTAAATATACCATTAGTCCTGCCTCTTGGTATAATTTTATTTTTGTTTCAATATGTGGTGAAATTGCAGATGTTCCAAATCCTAGTTTTACTATATCTGCATGAGGTCCGCACATGTCAATAAAGTTTTTGGTATCATTGATACTTAATCCTTTATCCATCATCATTGTGAGTCCGTTTTCCCTTGGTTTTTTTGTTCTTTCAGGAATATCTGTTAAAAAGAAATTCATTTATTGCAGTTTTAATTTTTACAAAGATAAAAATATAAGATAATTCTTTTAATTTTGTCGCATTAAATCAAAAGTAGAAAATGACATTAATTAAATCAATTTCAGGAATTAGAGGTACTATTGGTGGTTGTGTAGGAGATGCACTTACTCCTTTGGATATCGTGCGTTTTACAGCTTCTTATGCTACTTTTATCAGAAAACAGTCTAGTAGCTCTAATACAATAATTATTGGTCGTGATGCACGTATTTCTGGAGAGATGGTAAGTAATATTGTTTCAGGAACTTTAATTGGTTGTGGTTTTGATGTTTTAGATGTAGGCCTTTCTACTACTCCAACTATTGAGGTTGCTGTTCAGATAGAACAATCAGCAGGAGGAATAATTATTACTGCTAGTCATAATCCTAAACAATGGAATGCATTAAAACTTTTGAATGATAAAGGAGAGTTTTTATCTGCAAAAGATGGAGAGGAAATTTTAGAGTTAGCTGAAAATGATGCTTTTACTTTTTCAGAAGTAGATGATTTAGGAAAATATACTTTTGATGATAGTTTTAATGATAAACATATTGAGGAGGTTCTAAATCTTAATCTTGTTCATGTTGATTTAGTAAAATCAGCAGGATTTAAAGTAGTTGTAGATGCAGTAAATTCAACAGGAGGATTTATGATTCCTAGATTATTAGAGAGAATGGGAGTGGAGTGTGTGAAATTATATTGCGAGCCTAACGGAAAATTCCCACATAACCCTGAACCCTTACCTAAAAACTTAACAGAAATATCAAAATTAGTTGTTGAAGAAAAAGCAGATTTTGGTATTGTTGTTGATCCTGATGTGGATAGGCTAGCAATGGTTTGTGAAGATGGAAGTATGTTTGGAGAGGAATATACCCTAGTTGCAGTTGCTGATTATGTTTTGAGTAAAACTCCAGGAAATACAGTTTCTAATCTTTCATCTACAAGAGCTTTAAGAGATGTTACAAATAATCATAATGGAAGTTATGAGGCCTCAGCAGTTGGTGAGGTGAATGTGGTAGATAAAATGAAAGCTACAAATGCAATTATAGGAGGAGAAGGTAATGGGGGGGTTATTTACCCTGAAATGCACTATGGTAGAGATGCATTAATTGGAGTGGCTTTATTTTTAACTCAACTTGCTGAAAGAAAAATTTCTGCAAAAACACTAAGGGATAGTTATCCTAATTATTTTATTTCAAAGAATAAAATTCAGCTCACACCTGAGATTGATGTTGATGCAATTCTTACAACTTTGGAGGAGAAATATAAGAATGAACAAATCACTACTATTGATGGGCTAAAAATTGATTTTCAAGAAGGTTGGGTTCATTTAAGAAAATCAAATACTGAGCCAATAATTAGGATTTATGCTGAGAGTGAAGGAGAGGAAAAAGCAAATAAATTTGCGAATGATATGATTAATGAGATTAAAGAATTGATATAAAATATGATAAAAGTTTTTTTTGATAATGCCGCCACTACACCAATGGCACCAGAAGTGATTGATGTAATGACAGATATAATGAAAAATCATTATGGAAATCCATCATCACAACATTCTTTTGGGCGTGCAACTAGAAGTATTATAGAGACAAGTAGAAAAAAAATTGCAGATTTTTTAAATACATCTCCAGGAAATATTTTCTTTACTTCTGGTGGGACTGAAGCTGATAATATGGCTATTAAATGTGGTATAAAAGATCATAATATTACTCATGCTATTACTTCTAAGCTTTCTCATCATGCTGTGTTACATCCTTTGGAGGAGTTAGAAAAGTCAGGAGTGATTAAATTATCGTATGTTGAAGTAAATGAAAAGGGTCAGGTTTCATTATCAAACCTTAAAGAGTTATTAGAAAGTCACCCAAGGACTTTCGTGTCTATTTTACATGCAAATAATGAGATAGGAACTATTCAGGATATTACTGCTATTGGAGATATCTGCAAAGAACATAATGCAATATTTCATTCTGATACTGTACAAACTATGGCTCATTATAGGTATGATTTACAAAAAATTAATGTTGATTTTATAGCAGCTTCAGCTCATAAATTTCATGGGCCTAAAGGTGTTGGTTTCGTATATATATCTGATAACATTAAAATCTCACCATTACTTAGTGGAGGGTCTCAAGAAAGAAATATGCGTGCTGGAACTGAAAATTTAATTGGTATTGCTGCAATTGCTCATGCTATGGAGATGGCTTATGAAAAAATGGAAGAGGAAACAGAATATATTAAGGCAATTAAGTCTCATATGATAGCTGAGTTGAAAAAGCATATCCCTCAAGTTAAGTTTAATGGTATGTGTGATGATATAGATAATAGCTTATATACTGTGCTTAGTTGTAGTTTTACTGAAACTCCAATTGCTGAGATGTTATTGTTTAATTTAGATATTAAAGGAATTGCGTGTAGTGGAGGTAGTGCATGTACATCAGGCAGTAATAAAGGATCTCATGTTATTCAGGAGATTAATCCTAATTCAAAGAGACCATCAGTTAGATTTTCATTTAGCAAATACAATACAATAGAAGAAGTTGATTATGTAGTTGATGTTTTAAAAAGCTTATTTTCTTAGTCAATAATTATTTTCTTTTCTACTTTACCATTTTCATATTTATAAAATAGAGGAGTATTTCTTTTTTCTATAGTTTGTTCTCCTAAGATATTAGTAATATTGAGGAGTTTTCCTTTAGGAGTATTATGCTCATTTATCGCACTTGGGTTTGTTACGCTTCCCCACTCAACAACTGGCCAGGAAATAAAATTTTGGCATTTTATCCTGAAATTATCAAAACCAACTATTTGTCTTAAAAAGTTTTGTGATGAGTAAACATAAGATGATACTTTTTCTGCTGTAGTTCCTTCATTTGTAAGTAATATAATTCTGCCTTCCCTTTGATAAACCGACTTCTTGTTAGCAGATTGTTGTATAACTAAATAAGAATCATAACTTAGATAAAACCCATGAGCCAAAGTATCTGTTGCCATAGCCCAAGGAATTGCTGATGTAGTGTTTTCATAATAAGATGAAGTGTATTTATCAAAAGTGTTTGGCATAAAAATACTCTTTTGTATTAGGTTTAAACCTTTCTCAAATTCTAAATTTCCATAATAACTTGCATATACATCATTATGGAGATTGCTACAAAAAGTTGTACCAATAAATTTTGAATCTTGCCCTGCAAAAGCAGTGATTGTTATTCCATCTTTTAGTTTATTTTTTAGGATGTTTCCATTTGTAGCGTTATTCAGAAAATCTTTCAATATATCCCAATCATTTTCGTAAAACAGAATTTTATTTGGAGCACTGAAATCTGTGGAAGGTAAATTAGTTCCGTTAGAGATATCAACTATAAAAGTATTAGGGTTGTTTAATTGATTTATTTTATTTGCTAATAAATCTGCTCTGTTTGGTTTTGTTGTATAAATGTAAATATCATCTTGTATTTGGCCATGTGCACTATCTAATTCGCAAAGAAATTTATCCATATGTTCCAAGCTATCACTACCACTCACAAGTAAAGTGTTGGTGTAATTATTATATAAAATAGGATTAAGGGGTGGGGTTGGTTCTAAAATAATATTTGTAGAACCATTAACAATTTGTTTGCTGTCAAAATTATATTTATGTCCATTTAGTAACTGAGTGTATTTTGTGTCTTTAGAAATATGAGAGTTAAACCATACATTGTTTTCAATAATCGTTACTGCTGCTGAACCCATCACTTCTCCAATATTATTTGTGTCAATGCAGAGTACCGTTCTATCATCAACCCCAATTCCATCTTTTCTTTGAGTACCCCAGTTCTGATACCAATTTGCCATAAAAACTAAAAGTCTTGCAAATCTTCCTCTTTCAACAAAATGAGTATCAAAAATATATCCTTGGAAAATGCCAAGAAAATCATCATTTAATGCGATATCAATCCAGTTATAAGGGTCGGTTAAAGCTTCATCAGGATATACAGTTCCGTTTTCTGCTGTAAAAACTACTTCCGATAAAATTGCCATTCCAGCAGAAGTTCCCATTATCACACCTCCTTGATTGAATTTATCGGTAATAGCATCTTCAACCTTAGTGTTCTTCCAAGTGTTGTAATAATCCCATTGGTCACCACCTTTTATAAAAAACACATCATAGTTCATTAAACTATCGTAAGTAGCTTGGGAGTTCGCTAAAGTAAGATTGTCAATGTCAAATTTGGCAGTATCAGAAGCACCTAAATCCATAAAATATTCTGGAATCCAAGAGGTGGAGCTGCTGTAATAAATTACAGCTACTTTTCTGTTTTGTGATTGATCTAAAGCCCAAGTGTATGGAGCATCACTCCAGCCTCCATTACTTTCTCCACCACCTCCAACAAGCACTAAACTCCCTTGAGAGTAGGAGAGGATAGATGATAGTAGAAATGCATAGACAAGAAACTTTTTCATGCTTCAAATATAGTTATTTATTTTCTAGCTTTTTAATCTTAATCCCCATGTAACCATAAGCAATGGTCATAAGTGGTGAAATAAGATTGAAAAAACAAAAAGGCAAATAAGCAAAGGTTGCTACACCCAAAACTGCTGATTGAGTTGCTCCACAAGTATTCCAAGGAACTAAAACTGAAGTAACAGTTCCTGCATCTTCCAAAGTTCTACTTAAGTTCTCAGGAGCAAGACCTTTCTCTTTATAAGTATCAGCATACATTCTTCCAGGAACTACAATTGCTAAATACTGATCAGATGCTGTGATGTTGAAAAACACACAAGTTCCTGCTGTAGTTGCAATCAAACTGCCAGTGCTCTGAGCATAACTAATTATAGGCTCAGCAACTCTTCTTAAAAGTCCTGTTGCCTCCATAGCTCCCCCAAAAATCATAGCGCAAATAATCAGCCAAACCGTATTAAGCATTCCGTACATACCACCTGTTGAGAGTAAATTGTTAATCATTTCATTTTCAGTTGTGATAGAAATTTCACCTCCCATAGCATTTATAACTGCAATATAAGCCGAACTAAAAGTTAATGATTCAGCACTAGTAATTGATATTACAACATCTGGCTGAAAGATAATAGCAAAGATGCCTCCTAAGAGTGTTCCTGCTAATAATGCTGGAATGGCTGGAGTTTTTTTAATGATAAGCGCAATTACCAAAATTGGAACTAAAAAGAGCCACCCACTTATGTTGAATGAATTAGAAATAGCTGATAAAAGCATATTTATATCTTGATTTACTGATGATTCAAAAGTAAATCCAATTACTAAAAAAATGATAAGCGTAATTGCAAATGATGGAATAGTTGTGTACATCATATATTTAATATGAGTGAATAAATCTGTACCAGCCATAGCAGGTGCAAGGTTTGTTGTGTCAGAAAGTGGAGACATTTTATCTCCAAAGTAAGCTCCTGAAATGATTGCTCCACCAATAAGTCCAGTAGGCATCCCAAGCGCTTGCCCTATTCCTAAAAGAGCAATTCCAATAGTAGCAATAGTACTCCATGAACTTCCTGTTGAAAGAGAAACAATGGCTGTAATAATTGCTGTAGCAAATAAAAATATTTCCGGACTTAAAATTTGTAATCCATAATAAATCATTGCAGGTACAATTCCACTTAAGAGCCAGGTTCCTGCTAACGCCCCAATTAACAATAAGATAATTAATGAAGGAGTTGTACTCGAAATACTTTTACTCATTCCATCAAGGATAGTTTTCCATTTTGCTCCAAATTTAACACCAACTATTGATGCAGTTGCTGCTGCAAATAATAATGCTAATTGATTGGCTCCCCCAAGAGAATTGTCTCCATATAAGAATACATTATATGCTAAAAGTGCAACTAAGACTATAATTGGTAAAAGTGCGAAAAAGTAAGGTGTTTTTTTATTTTTATCTGTCATCTTATTGTTTTAAGATGGTAAAGATAAAAGAAAAATTGATGTTGTACTAAGCTAAGATTTTATAACATTGATCTATAAAACACCAACCTTCTTCATGCAATCTATCATAGTATTGTAAGTTCTTTCAATGTCATTATCTAGTCCGATTGAGATACGAACTAATCCATCAGAAAGCCCCATTGTCTCTCTTTCTTCTTCAGGTATTTCAGATGAAGTAGATAACCCTGGTGCAGAAAATAATGTTTTATAGAACCCTAAACTTACAGCTAAATAACCAAGGTTGTTATTTTGCATTTCTTCCATTAAAGTATTTGCTTTTTCTTTAGTTTTTGTATCGATTACAAACATACCTCCAAAACCAAATCCGTCATTCATGCTGTTTTTCATCATTTTGTGCTGAGGATGATTCTCAAGACCAGGATAAATTACTCTTACATTGTCAGCTTGGAATTTTTCAGCAAGGTATTGAGCATTTTCAGAATGTTTTTTCATTCTTAAGTGAAGTGTACGAATATTTTTAAGAATACTTGCAGCTCTCACGGCATCCATAGTAGGACCTAAAAGCATAGCACTTCCTGAATTTACATCAATCATACTTCCAATAAACTCTTCATCAGAACAAACTACACCACCAACAGTGTCAGAAGTACCATTAATAAATTTAGTTAATGAAAAAAGTAGTAACCTTTGGAGAAATAATGTTAAGACTCTCTCCAGCTGAAAACCTTAGATTTTCACAAGTAAATAATTTCGACGTAGTTTATGGAGGGGGTGAATCAAATGTAGCGGTCTCTCTGGCAAACTATGGCGTACCTGTTGAGTTTGTCACCCGACTTCCAAAGAATGACCTTGGAGAATGCGCCCTCATGGAAATGCGAAAAAGAGGCGTTGGCACGCAACATATTGCTTTTGGAGGGGATCGTTTGGGAATATATTTTTTAGAAACCGGCGCCGTAAGTAGAGGAAGTAAAGTGGTATATGACAGAGCGCACTCAGCAATCGCTGAAATCGAATCTGGTATGATTAATTGGGACTCTGTTTTCGATGGCGTAGAATGGTTTCATTGGACTGGGATTACTCCCGCCATTTCTCAAGGTGCAGCCGATGTTTGTTTGGAGGCGGTTAAAGCTGCTTCTGCTAAAGGAATTACTATTTCAACCGACTTAAATTATCGTGCAAAACTTTGGAATTATGGAGGGGATCGAGAAGCGATCATGACCGAACTTACTTCCTACTGTGATGTAATCCTTGGAAATGAAGAAGATGCTGAAAAGCATTTTGGAATCCATCCTGAAGGATTAGATGTTCACAAGCATGGACATGAGGTAAAAGCAGCATCTTTTAAGTCGGTTTGTGAGCAAATGATGAATAAATTTCCAAGAGCTAAGAAAGTGATTACAACCCTTAGAGGTTCTATTTCTGCGTCTCATAACACTTGGGCTGGCGTTTTATATGACGGTAAAAAAATGTATGAAACTCGCCAATACCAGATCACGCA
>UPTG01000999.1_pt1 | contig 21627 bp, 16 predicted proteins | sample 2160121 | NCBI WGS metagenome assembly UPTG01 (sample SAMN06266255, study PRJEB28933) | marine metagenome | isolation source: Columbia River Estuary | place: USA:Columbia River Estuary, USA | collected 2014-07-27
ATTCAGCGAAGACACGCCGCATGACCTTTGACGCCTCTCGATATTTGAACATTTGTGGCGGTACCACCACTAAATGAGGACAAAGCCGCATCGCTCTGGCGGTCGGCATCGCCGAACGAATGCCGTAAGCGCGAGCATCATAATTACAAGTGGTTAAAACCCCTCGACGCTCTGCACTACCGCCCACTGCCATCGGAATATCACGAAGCTCTGGCCGGTCTCGCATTTCAATCGCGGCATAAAAGCAATCGGCATCGATGTGGATAATTTTGCGTTGCATGGCCGCAGAGTACACCGAAAAGCCCACTCTTTACCTATCCCAAGAATTCCCGCAGGCTAGCCCACTGTTCTTTGATAGAGCCCGACAATGAGCCCGCAATCTCCCCCGGCTAACGCGTCCGATGCCAGTCTACTGACCGATTCACAAGCGATTGAACGCATTTTTCAACATATCGATAAACGCACCACCGACGTGGGCACTACCGTCTGGCGAGAACCGGTGGAGCACTATTTTGATCAAGCTCGCTTTGATGCTGAATGTGCACTGATACGGAAATTACCCTCGGCTTTTTGTCCCTCTTCGGCACTCCCAGAGGCCGGCAGTTACATTGCGAGAAGCGCCGCAGGGAGACCGTTACTGGTGGTGCGCGGAGTAGACGGAAAAGTGCGCGCCTTTCTCAATGCCTGTCGCCATCGCGGCATGCAAGTCGCAGCCGGCAGCGGCTGTGCCCGCGCCTTTTCCTGTCCTTATCATGCCTGGACCTATGGCCTAGATGGGAGACTCAAAGGCATTCCAGGCCAACAGGGATTCCCCGATCTCGATAGAGATCAACACGGCCTCGTCGCCGTTTCCGCCATCGAGGCAGGGGGCATTGTGTATATCCAGCAAGAAGGTGATATGGCCACCGAGCCACCACCCCATACCCTTAACTATTTTTCTAGAGATCAACGCATCTTTGATCAGCGGGAGCTGACTGACGCCGCAAATTGGAAACTCCTGTATGAGACCCTGATGGAGGGTTACCACATTAAATCGCTGCATCAGGAATCGTTTTATCCCTATGGTTTCGATAACCTAAACTTGGTTGAAACCTTCGGGCCTCATTCTCGCGTCATCTACCCGTTTCAACGCATCGAAGAACTGCGATCCATGAACCCACTGCAGCGCAAGCTCAGCGGCGTCGTCACTGCGGTGTACATGCTATTTCCCAACGCCAGTATTTCTGTTTTGTCGAAACACACCAATCTGGTCATTCTGGAACCGGTATCACCTACTGAATCACAGTGGATCATCTATAGCCTGATTAATGAACCGGATGATGGCCTCAGCATTTCGATTGAGGACGCACAGCGAGACGCCCAATTTGTTAATGACTCAGGGCAAGAAGAGGATCGGGCTGCCGCAGCAGCGATTCAAGAGACCCTCGCCAGCGGCGCTAATAGCCACCTGACATTCGGTCATTTTGAAAAAGCGATCGTGCATTTTCATCAGCAACTGGCGCAGGCACTCGATTGAGTAGCAACGCGCATCAACCGTCGTCTATTCATGAGCATTAGGAGACCGTGATGAGCCGTTTAGCCAAACCCGATCAAAACACACTGGATCAGTGCGAAGCCGCACTCTCGCAAGCACAAGCCACAATGGGCTATTTACCCAACGATGTGTTGAGCCTATGCCACTGGCCTGAACTGTTACCGAGCCTCAGCGGCTTAGTACAGACGATATTGCAATCGGGACAAGTGGATCCTACGCTGAAACGCTTGATCGGCGTCATCAGCAGCCATACTCAAGGCTGCACGTATTGCACTGCACATGCGGGCTATGGTGCCAATCAACTGGGAGTAGAGGCAGAGAAGATCGCTGCCGTATTCGAGTTTGAAACCTCACCGCTCTTCAGTGCAGCAGAACGCGCGGCACTGCGGGTCGCGTGGCATGGCGCATTACAACCCAGCGCAGTAACAGATGACGATATCGCGGCGTTAACCCCGCATTTTTCTCAACAAGAAATCGTCGAGATTGTTGCGGTATTGTCGCTGTATGGCTTTCTCAATCGCTGGAACAGCACACTCAATACGGAGCTAGAGGTGCCTCCCGCCGCCTTTGCGCAATCACTCGCCGCATTGACAAAAAAGGCCCACGGATAACACATCGCCGATGCACTTTTTAGGTATCCACCCTCTGCACCTTGTCAAAATGCGCCTCAAGCAGATCGCTCCCTAACGTTGAGCCATCGTTGTTACCCAGCTTAATCGCAGGCCATGCGCCCGAGGCAAAGACAAACAACACCCAAGCCCCTTCCGGACCTGCTACTAACGGACCGTAGCCTCGGTTAGCCAACCCAACGCGGATGTCCCCTGCGGCATGCCAAGTGGCACCGACACGCTGCGACCCTTCCAAAATAATCTCGGTGTAATCGCAATCATGAGTATGTGCCTCAATGGTGCAACCCGCGGGGTAATAGACTTTGAATACGGTCGGAGCAGCCGGGCTCGTCGGATCTCCCACGCGATACATGGACGACACCACGCCTGTGGGCAACTCGACTTTATCGAGGTCGTCCCACGACAACGCGTAATGACCTTTTTTTTCGAGTATCTGTTTCACCTCTTGGTCTGTTTTTTGCGACACGGTGGTTTCCTCTTTGATAGTCTGCGTCATCAGTGCGGATGCGGCTGATGCCTGATACCCGCTGTCATCTTTATTTTGGTGCAGATCGCTATGCGCTATCTGCGGCCTCGGCCAGCGCTACTTGCTGCATCGCACGCAACCCTCGCCAGACTAACCATGCAGCCAACGGCAAAAAGATCGCCGCAATCAGGGCGAGCGATTTACCCACTGCAAGATTACTTTGAAACACGTAATCACTCACCAACGCCACGCTCGAAGGCCCCAATGCTAAGCCAATCAGATTGGTTGCCAATACATAGCACCCTGCCATCAGTCCACGAAGCTCGTTGGGCGATGCATTTTGGAGTCCCGTCGCAAACAGTGCCAACGGAAAGGTAACCCAGTAACTGGCAAGCGCAATAAAAATGAGTGCCCAGGTCAGTGATGAGGCTAAGCCTGAGCCGATCACGAACGGGATGAGCACCAGAATACTCATGAAAATAACGACCAATGGCGCTCGCTCAGCATTGACTCTGCCGGCCAACCATTGGGCAAAAATCGGCCCACTCAATACTCCAGCGGAGCCCGCAATGAGGGCGATAGCGCCGTAATAGCGACCCGCTTGGACAATATCGAGCTCATGTACACGCACCAACAAACTGGGGATCCACGCCTGCAAGGCATACAGTACCAACACGATGAAAGGTGCGCCGAGCAGATACGCACCAAACAGTTGCCTCCGCGGCCATACGTACTGGCCCACTCTTTTCCAGGTCAGCGCCTCATCTTCGTTAGTCAGCCGCTCTTGTCGAACAGGCTCCTTGAGCAACGGCAAAAGCAGTGCAATCAACACCCCGGGCAACGCGACGAGCATAAACGTCAGCTGCCATGGCGCGATCACGCCGACTATCGGGATTGTGATCTCCCCCAGCTCGCTGGCCCAGCCAATCACCTCTGCACCCAATAAGAGTGATAAACCGGCGCCGAGGTAAGGTCCCATCAGGAAAATACTGACGGGTAATGCCCGTTTTTCTGGCGGGAAGTAATCGGCTAACAGTGACCAAGAAGCCGGTGTCACGCTAGCCTCACCGCCCCCAATACCCATGCGAGCGATACCCAGCTGCCAAAAACTTTTCGCCGTACCACAAAGCATGCAACTCGCGGTCCAGATAAGGATACCGACAATCAGCACCCGGATACGATTAGCGCGATCAACAATTCTTCCGACCGGAATACTCAACAGCACATAAGGCAGCGCAAAGGCGAGCCCTTGAAGAAAACTGACCTGTGAATCTGACAGTCCAAAATCAGCTCGAATCGGATCTACTAAAAGATTCACGATTTGCCGATCGACGAAAGAAAACGTATAGGTAGCCGTTAATAACGCCAGCGCCCACCACGCATGACGCGGTGACTGTTGTTCCATCGATGACGTCATAAAAAAATGCCCATATCTCTGATCAACTAATTGATCACCCTGACTATCTGAATCGTAAAATAAAAAGGGGGCTTGCGCCCCCTTTTAACAAATGACTGACTTAATTCGACTCATCAGTACTGATAAGCGACCCGTAAACCATAAGTTCGTGGCGCGCCGCCCCAGCGTGCTGAGTCGAGCGTACCCACATCGGCGGCATAATCAAAATACTCTTCATCAGTCAGATTTTTGCCATAAACCGAGACTCGGATCTTTTGGCTGGGCGACGTATAGGTCAGGCTCGCGTCGAGCAGTCCAAAAGATTCTTGCTGCAACCACGGCTTATTGTAGAGATCGGTCATATAGTCGTCCCGCCACGAGTAAGCCACTCGCGTCAGGAGCGCGCCACCTCCCGTCATGCCCATTTGATAAGAACCTGCGACGCTATAACTTAATTCTGCAACCTTTTGAAAATCCCAGGTGCTGGCGAGCGCGTTATCTTTTGAATCCACTACGCCATCTGCATTCGCGTCAAAGTACTTGATATTGGTGAATTCAGGATCGACTGTTCCAATAGAGGCTTCGAGCCTCAAGCCATCAACCGGCTGCAATTGCACTTCTGCCTCGAAGCCACTGATCTCAGCCTCTCCCGCATTGAAGTTAATCAAGCTGGCACCACAATCATCGCAGGGGTTGTTAACGAACAGAATTAAGTCTTCGTAGTCAGCCTGAAAATACGCGATATTAAAGATACCGCGACCATCGAGAAAGCTGGTTTTAAATCCGACTTCCAGAGAGTCCACAGACTCAGGGTTAGTAGGCCCGACAGCGTCAAGTGTTGCCGCTCTGGCGTTGAATACCCCACTCGCAAACCCTCGGGTCCAACTAGCGTAAGCCATCATGTCGTCAGTAAACTGATACTGCGCCGATACTTTTGGCGAGAAGTTAGACCAGTCTTTTTCGTTCGAGGCATTATTGGTACAGGAAGAAAAGTCCAGCTCACAGGACCCCAAGATACCAATATCGATACTCTTTTCTTCCTTGGTCCATCTGCCGCCCGCGGTCAGCGACAGGGCATCTGTGACGTTAAAATTGATCTCACCGAATACGCCAAAAGTGTCGTGTTCGGTTTCCGAATAAGTCGCCGAGTTTAATGCGATGAAAAAGTTTCTTCGCTCACCAATGGAATACTCTTGCTGAAATTGGTTGACGCCGACGACAAAGTTGAAGCGATCAGAGAAAGTCGAAGAATATCTCACCTCAATGCTGGTCTGATCTTGCTCTTCCTTGTTGTCATTAAAGTGAAAAATAGTGAACGGTGTACCATCAAAGTCGGTGCTCGAGTTGTATTCGACATCGCGATAACCGGCAATGGTGGTCACGATACCGTGTCCGAGATCCCAAGTTGCATCCAAGACGATCGAGCTTGTTTCTAGCTCGGTGTAGCCAATCAGATCATGATTGATTTCATATTTATCGTTGGGTGGCGCATAACCCCACCGGTTCTGCGCGAGAAACTGGCTACCTTCTCCACAAACGATATTACGATTATCGACGCCAGGGATAGGCACGCAATTGTGCGCAACATTTTGAGAATTAGCACTTCCTGCATCGTTTTTTAAGAATTCTGCGATCACAGTGGCTTCAAAGTTATCGGAGAATGCAAAGCGGACCATGGGCCTGACAATCGTCAGGTCCATCCCAACTTTATCGCCAGTATCAGTGTCTGGCATACCATCGGGATAAATGCTGAGGTCGATGCTACCGCCGTTGTTATCATCGAAGTAACCGTCACGATCCATTTTAACAAAGGCGATCTTTCCGAAGACATTTTCTCCAAGAGGCCCTTCGACACTGGCGTTAAATTCAGTCGCGCCATAATTACCCACGGCCACTTCAGCATTGAAGCCAAACTCGTCACCCGGTCTCTTCGATTTCACCAGCACCGCGCCGCCGGTCACGTTTCTACCCAGTAGCGTCCCTTGCGGACCGCGCAGCACTTCCACCGCCTCCAAGTCAAAGGTACTTGCCAGCGCTCCGGGGTTGTAGCCCAAGTAAATTCCATCAACAAAAATACCCACCTTGGGATCATTTGTTCGGGTGGAGCCGTTTACACCCATGCCACGAATAAAGAAATTGGGATAACTCGCGTAAGTACCCACATTATTAAGCTCGGCGTTGGCGACCATTTTACCGATGTCGACCAAGTCGACGGTAAAGGAGTTTTTTAACGCGGTTTCGTTGAAAGTGACGACTGAACCTGGCAGATCTTGTGTCGAGATCCCGGCTGCTTGCTTACTGGAGATAACAACCACCTCCTCGATAGTTTGCGCCCACGTTTTGGCGCCAATAGAAACGAGGAAAACCGCCGACCAAACGGTCAACCACGTTTTGGACACAAAATTCATTTTCATCACGTAACCCCTTTTACTGCTGCGTTCAAAGCAATCTTTTTAATAGATGCGTCTAGGTCGCCAAAACAAAAATTGCTTGTTCGGCGCAAGTAACCTTCAAACTCAACGATGCACCAATAAAGTGCAACCACATTTTTTTTAATGACCGTCAAAAAAAAGCGCTGGTCATGCCAGCTTGAGCGCTACGCTGTCATAACGCCCAGCGATTACAGAGCGATTGGCGCTAGCAAAAAGAAAGGCTGACCCCCCAAGGGCGTCGAGCCAATCGCTCTAGCCTCTGCTCCTTACCGTTGTCAAAGAGGGATGTAATGAAGCGTTCGTTGTTTGCCATGCACGAGAACGATAGCAGCAGATACTAAAGTGCACTCAGGATGATGCACATGGCAATGCTTAGAAGCGGCGATAACTCACATCGTTTACTGCGGTAGCGCCCCAGCCGGCGGACGACGCTCTGCTGGCGTCCCTGGCTTCAATGATGCCGGCTCCAAGCAAACAAACATAACTGATGAAGCGCAATCGTCGCCGCTGCTAACGATGTGATATCCCCCACATCATAAGCTGGCGCGACCTCAACCACGTCCATACCCACTAACTGAATACCTTTTAAATGCTGCAGAATTTGCAACGCCTGATGAGTTGAAAGTCCGCCCACTACCGGCGTGCCAGTGCCTGGCGCGAAGCTGGGATCAAGGCAATCGATATCGAACGTTAAGTAGCAAGGTCGATCACCCACAATATTTTTGACCTGCGCCGCCAAGTCGGCGGGCTGTAAATCATGCACTGCTGGCGCGTCAAAGATATGAAAACCATGATCCTGATCATTGTACGTGCGCAATCCGATCTGCGCAGAATGCGCGGGCGATACGAGCCCTTGCTGAGCGGCATGGTAAAACATGGTGCCATGATCTATGCGCTCAGACTCTTCAGCCCAAGTATCTGAATGCGCATCAAAATGAATCAGCGCTAACTCGCCATACTTCTCCGCATGGGCGCGCAGCAATGGATACGAGACAAAGTGATCCCCACCCAACGATAACAGTGCTGTATCAGTCGCGAGAATATCGCGCGCACATTCGTAGATTGCTTGAGGTGCATCAGCGGGGTTACCTGAATCAAAAAAACAGTCCCCGTAATCCACCACCGCCAAGTCATCGAGCGGGTTAAAGCCCCACCCCATTACTTTCTCTTCCCACGCAAGGCACGCTGACGCCTCACGAACAGAGCGCGGCCCAAACCGGGTACCCGGTCGAGCGGTCGTCGCTAAATCGAATGGAATGCCCATCACCGCCACATCAACGTTGCTTAACTCTCGAGAGTAACGGCGCCGCATAAAGCTCAGCATGCCGCCATAAGTGGGCTCTTGGGTTATCCCGTACAGGCTATCCCGGGTTAGTGCATGATCTGTAGGTGCAGTCATTTTATCTATCGATCTCATTGAAGTTCGCTCGGTAGATTGTGCTACGTCGCCACTACTGGTACCAGTTTTATTCGACAGAGATTCAGCTCAAGCGACTCGGTCGAGCAACGGAGTCAGTGCGATTGATGAACTCCGGCGAGTGTGCAAAGCGCATCGCGGTGAACCGCGCGATCACGTTATCGCGAGTGTCATTCGCTCGATTCTTACGCATGCGTTTATGGCGCAAGCGGATCACCGATACGCTGGGACGCCACTGAGTATAAATCTCGTTGATCTGATTGATAAAATTGAGTGAGATGACACTGCGGTCTTCTACAAAAAAGCTCACTGAGGTGCTATTTTGGTGCCAACGAGGACCCTTTCTTAAAATCATGATGTGGCCAACAAAGTGATTCCTACCATCAATATCGCAGCGCTGTTCGATGCAAATAGTCGCCCGGGTCATGCGCTCGCCACTACCGATCTCGCGGTGTTTGAAGCTGCTACGACATTGGGCTTTATGGCGATCACCGGCTTACCTCATGAGGCCGATATTGACGCCTCAGCAAAGCAAACACTCACGACGCTGTTCAATCTCAGTGCCGATGAGCAGCGCAGGCTCTGGAAACGTAATTTTGAACCCGATAACCCCAACCTTTACCGCGGTTGGTTTCCATTACATTCAGGACCCACACTCAGTCGCGAAGGCTTTGAAATAGGGCCCGATGTGATCCGCTCTTTGCCCAATCCAACGGGAGATGTGCTCCTTGAGCCCACTCCGTTACCCAGCGATGCCGTTATACCTCAGTTTCGCACAGTGGCAGGTCGTTATTATGCTGCGATGGAGACGATCGGAGCAGCGCTATTGGCGTCACTGTCGAGGGGTCTCGGTATTACACCGACACTATTCAGAGACGCCTTTACCGAGGGTATTTCGACACTCAGGTTACTGCGCTACATTCCGCGATATGACTTACCGATCAGTGACGCATTAAAAGCCACACGCGGCGCGCACGTAGACACAGGGTTGCTCACACTGCTTGCCCCGGTGAACGGTGCATTGGGACTAGAGGTCGAAGTAACGCGGGGAAACTGGCTGCAGGTTCCCGCAGAAGAAGGAGCATTGGTCGTCAATTTTGGTGGCTTGCTCGAGCGTTGGACGGGCGGCCTTATCAAGGCGACGCGGCATGGTGTCGGTGCGGTTGATAGCGAACGCTTCTCGATTCCTTTTTTCATGGAGCCTAGCCCAGACACGCTGATTACGCCCCTGCCGCTTACTGGAATTCCACCTTTTAAACCCTTCTTATTTGGTGACCACCTTTGGGCCACCACCACGCAATTTACCGAAAACTGGGGCCTCAGCCATTTGCGGCCACACCAATCAGATTACGAGGATCCACTGCAGCGTGTTTCGGGTCAATCCTCGTCTGAACCGGTTTATTAGGGTGACTGTTTGGCGTGACTGTCGAGCACAGTGTCGCCATAGCACGGCCCGCAGCGCATCCGCGCCAACTTTTAACGACAGTTAGTGCTACCGTGCTCGGCACCTCGTTTGCGATACTAGGGTCTTAGCGCCAAGGTTCACTTTTTCACTCCGGCTAAGGCATCAATTGAGACTTTTCATCAATGCGCCCTACCAGGACCTTTCGCAAGACCCTTTATTAGGACATCTGCTCTATGCGCAGCCAGCACTTTGCTGACGATACAGTGATAGGGAGTCGCCTGTTGCTGCCCAAACTCTGGCAGCGGCTCTCGCCTATTTTGGTTAAAAATCGCAGTCGCGTGGGGCTTGCCGTGCTCTGCTTGCTGGGCGCGAAAGTCGCATTGATGTATATCCCGTTTCTGTTGAAGGCTCTGGTGGACGGCTTAGACACTGACCCGAACCAACTTGCAATACAAGCCATCCTCATCTTGGTACTCGCGTATGGTGCCGCGAGACTTACCACCACGCTCTTTGGAGAGATCCGCGATACCTTATTTGGACGGGTAACCGAGAAAGCGATGCACGAAATTAGCTTGAGCACTTTTAAACATGTGCACAGCTTGGATCTGGAATATCACCTCAACCGACGCACAGGGGGGCTGGCCAGAGATATTGAGCGCGGCACAGACGGTATTAGCTTTTTACTGCGATTCTTCATTTTCAACATTGCGCCAACGCTGTTCGAAATCGCGATGGTGGCCATCATCCTGTGGGTCAACTATGGGGCCCAGTATGCGCTTGTGGTCTTACTGTCGGTCATGGCTTACGGCAGCTTTTCATTTCGAGCAACAAGCTGGAGAACCCAATACGTTCGCGAAGTGAATCGGGCGGACTCAGACAGCCAAACTCGTGCGGTCGATAGCCTCCTCAACTATGAGACCGTCAAGTACTTCAATAACGAACCATTCGAAGCGGGACGTTACGATATTGCCCTCGATATTTGGGAACAAGCGCGGCGGAAAAACCGGCTGTCTTTGTTTGCCTTAAATGCGGGGCAAGCGCTGATCATCGCGGTCAGCCAGACGCTCATGCTCGGCATGGCGGCACTGTCAGTCGGTGCTGGAGACATGTCACTTGGCGACTTTATTCTCATTAATCAGTTCATGCTGCAACTGTTCCTGCCCTTGGGTTTCCTAGGGTTTGTCTACCGCGAAATCAAGGCCGCCTTAGCCAATATTGAACGTCTGTTTAACGTACTTGAAGAAAGACCCAGTATCGCACCTCACTCAGCGGCGCCCGACTTAGCGCTGTCAGCGGGCGACATTCAATTTAGCCGCATCGAATTCGCCTATCGCGAGAGCGAAAAGGTGTTGAAAGACTTCAGTTTGCATATTAAGGGTGGCCAAACCGTCGCACTGGTCGGCGTCAGTGGCGCCGGAAAATCGACCGTTAGCAAATTGCTGTTTCGGTTTTATGACCCCACACAGGGCGTTATCAGTATTGATGGCACCGATATCAAAGAGATTAACCTTCCTTCGCTGAGACAAGCCATTGCGGTTGTCCCTCAGGACTGCGTCCTTTTTAACGATTCTCTTCGGGAGAATATCCGTTACGGTCGACCGGCTGCGACAGATTCAGACATTGAGCAAGCCGTCAAAGCAGCACACCTTGCAGAATTTGTTGAGCGATTGCCTGATGGGTTGGACACACTGGTCGGTGAACGCGGCCTCAAGATTTCCGGTGGTGAACGTCAACGCGTGGCAATCGCCAGAGCGGTACTGAAGCAAGCTCACATACTGATCTTCGATGAGGCAACGTCTAGCCTTGATAGTCACTCGGAACAAGCTGTGCTGAAGGCATTTAAAGCTTTAGCCGGCAGACAGACAACATTAGTGATCGCTCATCGACTGTCGACGATTGTCGATGCCGACCAAATTGTTGTGATGCATGCGGGTAGTGTCGTTGAGCAGGGTACCCACTCAGCGCTTCTCGATGCGTCTGGAAAGTATGCCGCGCTATGGCGAGCACAACTTCAAGAGCATCGATAGAGCGATGATTATCTTTAATGATGTCAGTCTGCGCAGAGGTAAAAAACTCCTATTTTCAGGCGCTTCGATTACGCTGCAACCCGGCCAAAAAATCGCGCTGATTGGCGCGAATGGGTCAGGAAAATCCAGTTTTTTTGCGTTGCTATTAGATGAACTTTCAGTCGATGGCGGCGATATCCGGGGGCTTCAAGGCCTCCGAATTTCCCACATGGCGCAAGAAGTTGAAGCGAGCGACTTATCGGCACTGCAGTATGTGCTCGCAGGTGACGCTGAGCTCTATCGTGTTTTGAAAGCCCTCGAAAAATCGGATTCCGAGGAAAACTATGAGCTGTCGGCCTCCCTCCACCAAGAAATGGAAGTGCTCGATGGCTATAGTGCTGATCGGCGTGCCGAAAGACTCTTATTGGGTCTGGGCTTTCAACACGAGCAGCTGCAATCGGGCATGGAAAGTTTCTCTGGGGGCTGGCGCATTCGACTGAACTTAGCCAAGGCGCTCATGACACCTTCCGAATTATTACTGCTAGACGAGCCAACGAATCACCTCGACTTAGACACCACCATTTGGCTACAGAATTGGCTCAAGGCGTACCAAGGCACGTTACTCATGGTGTCTCACGACCGAGATTTTATCGACGCGACGTGTGATCGCACTATCAAAATTGAAAATCAGGCCGTCGATGCCTATCGAGGCGGCTATTCGGACTACGAGCGTCAAAAGGCGGAACGTGCTTTGCAACAGCAAGCTTCCTTTGAAAAGCAGCAACGGAGAATTTCCGATATTGAGAACTTCGTCAGGCGCTTTAAAGCTAAAGCAACAAAAGCGCGACAGGCCCAATCTCGCATTAAAGAGTTAGAGCGCATGCAGATCGTCGCGCCCGCTCACATTGACTCTCCCTTCAGCTTCGCCTTCCCGGCCCCAGGAAAAACCAGCGATCCGTTACTGACTCTCACACAAACCAACTTGGGTTACGACGCAAAAACCATATTAAAGAACGTTAACTTATCCTTGAGCCCCGGTGATCGTATAGGTTTGTTGGGCAAAAACGGTGCAGGCAAATCGACGTTATTAAAAAGTTTGACCGGTGAGCTTGCCTTGCTTCAGGGGGAGCGCACTATTGGTGCGCATCTCCGCATTGGCTATTTTGATCAACAACAATTAGAAGTATTAGATATGGAGGCGAGCGCCCTCCTGCATTTGCAGCGATTATCCCCAACAGCACGAGAACAATCGCTGATGGATTTTTTAGGTGGATTCAATTTCAAGGGCGAGCGAGCCAAGGAGGCGATACGTCCTTTTTCGGGCGGAGAGAAAGCGCGACTCGCACTGGCACAGATTGTCTGGCAAGACCCGAACGTGCTGGTACTGGACGAGCCCACTAACCACCTCGACCTCGAGATGCGTCATGCATTGGAGTTGGCGTTGCAGCATTATACCGGGGCCATCATATTAGTCAGTCACGACCGTCATCTGTTGCGTAACGTGGTTGATCAACTGCTCTTAGTCGACGACGGACAGCTCGCAGAATACGATGGTGATATCCCCAGCTATGAAAAATGGGTCATCTCATCAGTCAATACACGCCCTGCCACCCAGACTCCTGTTGAGCAACCCGTGGTCAGCAGCTCTAACGCAACACCGTCAGGCCAGAACAAAAAGCATCAGCGCCAATTGACAGCAGCAACCAAAGCGAAGAGCAGCCCAATCAACAAGGCGATCAGTCGTATTGAGGCAGCAATGGATCGATGTCAGGGGCAACTCTCTGACCTTCAGTCTCAGCTCAGCGAGGAAGGCCTGTATCACGACGAGCAAAAACACCTATTGCAAACCCTGATCCAAAAAGAGGCGGTGCTAAAAGGAGAGCACGCAGCGCTAGAAGAGCAATGGCTCACGCAGCAAGCCGCGCTAGAAGCGATCGAGGACGCGGCAGACTGACTCGATGCTATGGCTGATAGTCAGCCTCAACACAACCACCTCTTGTTATGAAGGAGCGGTGCTCTCACAGCAACGAACCCCTATTTTGCGACAGCCACCTGCACCGGACGCTTGCCGTCCTTGCCATACAGATTCACTTGCAGACTGGATATCGCGTGCACAAGGATGATGGGCTCAATCTTCTGTTTACCCGTCCAGTGAATGTGAGGGAATCGCTCAAGAATCCGCTCATACGCCATTTTAAGCTGCATCTGCGCCACGCGATTGCCGAGGCATCGATGAACACCATGGCCAAAGGCTAAATGCTTGTCGACATTCGGTCGGGTCATGTCAAACACATCAGGATCTGGAAACACCGATGGATCCCTGTTAGCTGCGCCGTACCACATGACCACTTTCTCATCTTTGGCAATGCGTTGTCCGGCCACTTCTGTGTCCTCTACTGCCGTGCGCCTCATATGCATCACGGGCGATACCATCCGCAGCGCTTCATGGCTCATACGCTCAATGAGTGATGGATCATCAATCACCATTTGGCGTTGATCCGGAAACTCTGTCAGCAACCGAATAGTGCCCGAGAGAGAATTACGGGTCGTATCATTGCCTGCAAAGATAATCAGCAACCAAGATCCATCGAGGTAACTCTGCGACATCGGCTTATCGCCCAGTTTGGCATTGGCGATGGTCGTCAATAGATCTTCTCTGGGGTTCTGAATACGATCCGCCATGACGCGCTCACCATAACTGAACATATCGTGGAGCATATTTTCAAAACGGAAGGGGAACGTGGGCTCGGACAACAACATTCTGAGAGGGTGTGTAATGAACTGCGGCGCCAGCTCAAGGTAGTGCATCCACTTAATGATATCTGCGCGATCATCTTCGTCAACGCCCAGCATCTCGCATAACGTAAACATTGGCAGCTCAATAGAAAACAGCTTGGCAAAATCGACTACCGGGCCCTGCCGTTCCATATTGTCGAGCAGCGCATCAATCTTTTCACCTACCCGCCGCTTGAGCGTTTCAATGTAGGTCGGAAAAAAAAACGCCGCCTGCTGCGTCCTTAATTCGCGGTGAAGATCCGCGTCAAGGTTGATGAGCGAATTATAAGCGGCATACATTAAGCGCTCCGCTTTGCCTGTAGGATTAGACAGCACACTCATATTAATGCTGCCGCGCTGCGAAGAAAAAAGTTGTGGGTTCAACTCAACCTGCTTGACATCGTCGTAGCGGGTGACGGACCAAAAACCGGAGGCCGGTTTTTTTATTTGCGACCACATCACTGGCGCGTCGTCTCGCATACGTCGGTAAAAATCAAACGGCTGGCCCGCTGTCCAAGCGTTGGTCACACCGAGCTTAAACCCATCCAAACGGGGATAGATTTCTCCATAAACAGGATCACGTGCCCCGCTGTCCAATAAGATGTCGTCACTGACGGCAGGGTGGTGTTCAAGGGGTGCTGCGTTGTTCATAGATTTTCCAAAAGGTCGTCTGAATCAGGATAGAAACCGCGGCGCCAGACGAAAAGCTGTGGCACCGCAATATGAGTTCAAACGCTCGCTCATACTGTTGGCGGGTTCATGGTAGGGGTATACGAAAAAAAGTACAGCTCAGACTGATTCGGCGACACCGATCATCTCGGAATGAAAACAGCGGCGCCGAGGCACCTGAATCGCCACAACAGACCGCGAACGAAGCGATCTCTTGCGGCCTGGGGGTACATCTCGGCAATTGGAGGTGACGATAACTGATCCCAGCAGTCATCAGATCGGGGCTGACGTCCGTATAACCAGTATTATCCGTATTGTGAGGTATCTCGTGAGAATTCTTGTTTGCGCTGTTCTTTGTCTGCTTTTGCCCTTGGCCTCGCAGGCGGAGTACTCCCACACCTATCTCGACAGGTATCCATTAAAAATCGCATCCGTCGGGCAGCTTGAGATCGCTTATCGGATCGTTGAGGAAAACCCTAGTTACCCAAAAGCGATCGTCATTATGGGACTCGGTGGCTCGAATATCGCTTGGGGAGATACATTCATCTCAGGCTTAGCTGCAGAAGGTTACGAGATTCTCTTACTCGATAATCGCGATACCGGAGCGTCGACCCGCTTTGACGATTGGGGGCAACCCACGCTTTGGTGGGAATTACTGAAATACAAACTGGGCTTCTCGGTGAATGCCCCCTACACCCTGAACGACATGGCCAGCGATATTACTGGGTTAATGACGGTCGTCGGCTACGACCAAGCCCATATTATTGGTGCCTCAATGGGCGGAATGATCGCTCAAATTATTGCGGCACAGCACCCTGAAAAAACCCAGAGTCTCATATCGATCATGTCGACAACTGGCGCACCACATCTGCCCCCTCCGACTGAGGCAGCGGAGCAGAGGTTACGCAATCTCGCCGTTGGCGAGGCAGCAGCGGAGCGAGAACAAGCCATTCGCGACAGAGGGTTTTTCCCTGAGTCGATGCAACGGCATTTAATGGCGATATTCAAAGTCGGTGATCGCTCAGCAGAAGTGGCGACGATTTCTGCCCCTACGCTGGTCATTCATGGCGCAGATGACGGCTTAGTGCCGCCCGAACATGGTGAACATACTGCCTCATTGATCAAAGGATCAGCCTTCAGTCTCGTTTCTGGCATGGCTCATGACATGCCAGAAGAGGTCATTCCGTTACTCGTACAACAGATGACCACCCATATGAATCGGGTGGAAGCGGGCACCCTCGCAACGCATTAACGCCGCGAGGCGCGCCCAACTCAGCTGATCGCATCGCCAGGGGCCCGATCCACTGCTACTGTGCTCAATTGCCTTGCTAGAACGCAAGTCGAACACGGACTCCGATATTGCGGCCGGGTAACGGCACCTGATCCTTCACGAAGGACGTGTGATTACGAGACACCTCATCCGTCAGATTCCGCGCAAAAGCCGTTAAGGTCAGCCGTGTTGAATCGTTGAAGCAATACGACCAAGAGGCATCGGCATTGACGAGTGTGAAGCCCTCCGTCACCGTCTCTCCCATCGCCACATCGGTTTGTCGCTCAACATCTTTGACCAACAGCTTGGCGGAGAAGTCATCCAGCGTATAACGGGCCGTCAACATATTACGAGCGGGCACAATCCTCGGTACCGCACGGCCATCCGTGAACTCAGCATCGACTTCGTCACGCCCCAGTGTCACTTCGAACTCTCCCCGAGGTAAGGCGAACCGCGCACCAACCTCAATCTCATAACCCGTGAAGTCCGCATCCTGCTGAGTGTACTCAGACAGAATCAAACCTCCGTGGTCACCGTGCTCTCCGTGCTCGTCCTCGTGATCTTCGTCCATGTGCGCTGCGTGTTCTTCTTCCAATTCATCACGCAGGTAGATGTAATTGTCGACCCGGTTGTAGTACACCGCTGCGGAACCAAACCAATTGTGTGAGTCAAAAGTGAAGGCAAGATCAATATTGTCAGAGCGTTCAGTATCGAGATTGACGTCACCGACCTCATAGCGACTGCTAGCAAGGTGTTCACCGTTCATAAATAGCTCAACCGCCGAGGGTGTCTTGCTCACGCTGGCTAAACCTAGAGACAAGGAAGCGTGCTCATTGAGGTCTCGCCTTAACGTAGCCGCCGCGCTGAATACCTCGTCGCTAAATGAGTACGGGTCGTATTCCATCGCCTCATCATGATCACCCTCATGGTCCTCGTCATGATCACCTTCGTGGTCCTCATCGTGATCACCTTCATGGTCTTCATCGTGGTCGTCATCATGGTCTTCTTCGTGATGCATCTCAGCGATAAAACCGTCGCGCTCTATTTGATCGAAACGCAGCCCGATATCCAGCGTGGCGAAGCCCACATCATCGGAACTAAAGAATCCAAGCGTCGTCTCGGTCGAGTCGACAGGCGCCATAAACGCCTCCTCGCCAATAATCGAGATCTCCTCTATGGCATGATTCAATACAACACGACGTATGCGCTCACCTGAACTCAAATCGAGCGATACTGACAGCTCGGTTGCTTCATTACTGAACACGGTGGGGCCCTCTTCGTGCCCATGTCCGTCCTCGTGCTCTTCCTCACCGTGCTCGCCCTCGGCATGCTCCTCCTTCAGCTCGTAATCAGACTGTTTTACGGAAAAGTCGATCGCGTTAAGGAACGATAACGACGTCTTAAAGGAGCCACTGAGCGAGATAATTTCCGATTCTGTTTTAGAGAAGATGCGCTCACCCTCGTGATCATCGCCATGCTCGTCGTCATGATCATCATCGTGATCGTCGTCATGGTCACCGTCGTGGTCTTCATGGTCCTCGTCATGATCGTCATCGTGGTCCTCATCGTGATCGTCATGTCCCTCCTCGTCGTGCGCTGCCTCGGAGTGGAAAGGAATGCCATAAGTACTGCTTAAATCACTGTAAGACAGGCCCACGTAACCCCAATCGCCGGTTGTGGATACACCAAAACGATGCGATGTGGTCGACACGTCGGAATTCGCGAGTGTGTCCATGTCGCCGTGCTCATCTCCATGCTCACCGCCATGATCCTCGTCATGGTCTTCGTCATGCCCCTCGTCATGGTCTTCGTCATGGTCTTCGTCATGGTGCGCGTCAATGACCGCACCCTTCGGAATTTCATAGCCTTCCATATCAACATCTTGGTAGCTATAGGTGAAATTCAAGCCACCTAGATTTCCGCGGAGCGACAGGTCAGCTGCTTCACCATCGTTTACCGACTGGGCTTCGGCGCCCACTGAGCCACTGAATCCGTCAAGGTCAGATTTCGGTATCGTGTTATCAACCACATTCACAATGCCGCCAATCGAGCCATTTGAGTAAAGCAAGGCCGAGGGCCCGCGAACGACTTCTACCTGCTGGACATCGTTCAAGCTGACATCGACTGCGTGATCTGGCCCCAGTGCAGAAACATCGCGAACGACGGTTCCGTTATTCAAAACCCTGACGCGGTTGCCACTCAAACCACGGATGATGGGTTGTCCCACAGCCGCACCAAAATCAGCCGATGAGACCCCCAGAAGCGAGTCGAGATGCGAGCCCAGTGTCTGAGCACCGTTCTGCTCCAGGGTTTCACCGCTGACGACATGGATAGGCCGTGTCGCCATCGACTCGTTAACCCCGACAAATGAGGCCGTGACAATAATTTCTTCTAATAATGTTTCTTCGTTCCCCGTGACCGTCAGTGGTATGACGGCAACTGCGAGAAACGCATGTGCTGTAATCGGACGCATGCTGAGCTCCTGAACATTAGCTGGGTGAATGAATTAGACAGTCAATTCAGCTAACGGGCGGTGCACGAGCCTGACAGGAGTATGAAACGACCGGGGAATACCCAAGCCATTGGATGGTGTGGAACAGGACAGCGCGCTGAGGCAGCGCCGTGAGCTTCGATGAGCCGACGAGTGCGAACTGCTCATCGATACAGTGAACACACTCGACATGGCCCTCAGCGATCTCAGCAGAGTGATCGTGCTCAATCGCGTGGCTCACGTTGGCAGCAACAAAAAATATCGCGATGCAGAGCATTAGACGACTGCAGTTTTTGTGCAATCTGAACATCATGTCCTTGGGGTTTTGTGCGTTCTGGCTTCAATGATAGTCGCGTCCGAGTTGCCAGTACAACCCTAGGGGAAAAGTTCACATATTCATACGAACCCGCTGAATCAGGCCTTAGTGCGCAGCCTGAGTTTGCGCCACGAAGCGTTAGCTTGCGGTAAATAGCCGGCTGAAAACCTGATCAAATACCTCGAGCTCTTCGATGCGCCCCATGCTGACACGAGAATAATTTGCGTAGCCATCATACGCACCGCGGATGATGACATTATTCGCAGCCATTTCCTTTTTGAACTCGCTCGCATTGCGGCCTATATCGGCATAAACAAAATTAGTTTGCGACGGCAAAGGCTCGATACCATGCCGCCGGAAGGTGGCATTCACCATAGCCCTGCCTTGCAGGATTTTTTGCCGAGAAAAGTCAATGAACGCGTCGTCGAGATAGCTGTGGTAAGCCGCATAAAGGCCCACGCCATTGGGCCACGCCATCACATGATCTTTGACCACTTTCACCATATCGGGGTGCCCCATACCGTACCCGACTCGCAGCCCTGCCATACCGAAAATTTTTGAAAAAGTCCGCGTAATGAGCACATTGGCACCTTCACGAACCAAATCGATCATCGACGTGTAGTCTGGTTTATCGGTGAGCTCGTTGTAGGCCTCGTCGATCAAAATTGGCACTCGGGGACTCAGTTCTCGACAAAAAGCGCGTAACTCGTCCCCGTCGATAGCCATTCCAGTTGGGTTATTCGGGTTACAGAGATAGACGAGCCCTACCGTGTCATCCACGGCACGCGCCATGGCGTCGAGGTCAATACTCATATCCTCGCGCAGCGGGATTCGCTCCACTGCTATCCCCAAGCGCTCAGCATAAGCCAGGTGATCTGAGTAAGTGAGGCTCGGTGAAATCACCTTGCCCTGTTTGCCAAACGCCATCATGGCTGCCTGCAAACCCTCGTTTGAGCCTGACGCTAAGAAGACCTGATCTGGATTAAGCCGATGGCGCTCCACGAACAGTGCTGGTAAATCTTGCTCTATTTTGCCGGGATAATAGGCCGTTTTCGGCAGAATCTTAGCGACTGCCTCCAGCGCCTTAGGACTGGGGCCATAGGGGTTCTCATTGAAAACCAAACGAATTTGGCCCACAGGAATATCAATTTGGCTGAGCGTGATCGGTGACAGTGCCAGCCCAGCGGCCCCTATTAGCGCGCCCCGCAAAGCCGATCGGCGATTCATGCCGTGATCACGATACGGCGGGGATTGCTGGGGATTACCCAATGATCTCAGCCCCTCATTGTCGATATTGTAGGACATAAGCACTCTCCACCTTCGCCGCCTGACGGCAACTACTTTTTTAACTGCAGTTCGTAGCCTGCGCGCAACGCTCACAGTGATCATAGCGCTTTTACCGTCAGAAGCGAGCGCCCTCGCCTATCGGTTTTTATGTCAAACACTTTTCGACCGCGCTCTCATGACACCTCACCGCTTATCGCCCCCGCTCCATGAACACCGCACGCCGAACACGTTATCAGGCGCATTGCAGGCACCTCGATGCCATGCCCTCGGCTTTGGGTTCTCGGCTTTAGATTCTCAGCTTCGGTTCCAAGTCTCTGCCGCCACACAGCACACCGCTGTCGTTCAAACTGCGGGGCCATATAGTAATAAACACGTCATCCTCTCAGCGCTTTCGGTTTATCATGCGCCCCCTCTATTAACGACTGAATTACCGACTAAGGAGTCACCATGGGTGGTCGCAACCCGGTTGCAGATCTAATTGCTGATAAAGGCTGGTGCGTCGCCGATGGGGCAACGGGATCAAATTTTTTTGGTCGAGGCCTAGAAGCCGGCTACCCCCCCGAGTTGTGGTGCTTAGAAAAACCGGAAGAAGTCGCGGCATTACACGACGCGTTTCTTGATGCCGGCGCCGACCTGATCTTGACCAATAGTTTTGGTGGCAATGCACTGCGGCTCAAGCTGCATGCCTCCGAGCATCGCGTTGCAGAGCTCAATATCGCCGCCGCTCAGCTCGCGAGCGAGGCGACTCAACGCCACTTTGCGGTCACCGGTCGCAAAACCCTCGTCGCGGGATCAATAGGCCCTACCGGTGAATTGTTTGTGCCCATGGGCATGTTAGATCACACCCAGGCCGTCGAGGTTTTTCTTGAGCAAGCCACGGCTTTAGCAGAGGGCGGTGCCGACGTGCTCTGGATCGAAACCATGTCGTCAACGGAGGAGGTTGCCGCCGCCACCGAGGCGGCGAAGCGCACCGGCTTGCCGGTTTGCGCCACGCTGTCTTTCGATACAGCACGCTGCTCAATGATGGGGGTGACACCCGGGGATTTTGCGCAATTTGCACTGGATATTGAGCTCGATATGTTGGGGTCGAATTGTGGTATTGGCCCTGCTGAACTCCTTGATTCCACTCAAGGCATCGTCGACTCTGGTATTGCACTGCCGGTGGTCGCAAAAGGTAACTGCGGTATTCCCCAATATAAGGATGGCGCCATTCATTTTCATGGCAGTCCTGAGCTGATGGCGCAATATGCCCTGTTTGCACGGGATGTGGGTGCGACGATCATTGGTGGTTGCTGCGGTACGACGCCAGAGCATGTGGCCGCCATGGTCAACGCCCTAAAGACCACCGCACCTCGTCCATTCGACGCCCAAGCGATGATTGAGGCACTCGGTACTCCTTGGGCCAATCTGCCGACACAAGACGACCAGTCAATCAGCCCTGGGAGTACCGGCAGGCGACGACGCAGCCAGCAACGCGACCGCTAAGATACCCCCAACAGCGTCATGCAGCTCCATCGCCGCGGTGCACGCGCCA
>UPTG01001001.1_pt1 | contig 21599 bp, 19 predicted proteins | sample 2160121 | NCBI WGS metagenome assembly UPTG01 (sample SAMN06266255, study PRJEB28933) | marine metagenome | isolation source: Columbia River Estuary | place: USA:Columbia River Estuary, USA | collected 2014-07-27
TAGCCAGTCAATGAGAGACTGGTATTTTTGTGATGGATCGGTCATATTGGCACTCGTGTTGTAAGGACGAATTATAATTGATTAATGAGCCAATAGCATAAAATTACTGTATACAACTGGATCTTATATGAGTGACCAAAGAATAGATGCGCTTGAAGAAAAGCTAGCTTACTTAGAGGCTAGCAATGCTGAAATGAGTGAAGAAATATTCAGACAACAACAAGAAATAGCCGCGCTTACCAAAGCCCATCATCAATCCATCGCACGATTGCAAAATTTGGAAGATGCCGAGGTTGATGCGGGTAATGGCATGGGTGCTGTTTCTATGGAAAAACCGCCGCATTATTAACCAGTGACCTGAATAATATGTAGCTTTTGTAATGAGCGGCCTAGGGGTAAAACATGTTGGAGTTAGACCAGTCAGTTAAGACTCACATCGATAATGTATTTTCTGAGCAGAAGGCAAAGGCTATTGCCTTAAGGGGCTCTTCCTGCGCACAGCGTCTTGCGGCTTTAGATCGCTTTGAGAAGGTGTTTAGAGCTTCTTTTGATAAGATTTATCATGCTGCTGCAGAGGATTTCTCTAAGCCAGAAGCAGAGGTTGACACCGGTGAGATTTTAACGGTTTTAGCGGAATTAAAGCATGTGCGTAAGCATCTCAAGCGTTGGATGAAACCCACTGCTGTTCGCGCAACAGCTACCATGTTTGGTACAAAGTCACAGATTATTAATGAACCCAAAGGGGTTACGTTAATTATTTCTCCGTGGAATTACCCCTTTAATTTAAGTTTTGGACCCATGATTTGGTCCATTGCGGCGGGTAATACGGTTATTTTGAAACCCTCTGAAATGACGCCTGCTATGTCAAAAGTGATTTCAGAGATTGTCAGCCAATCCTTTGATACCAATCTGGTGACTGTAGTTCAGGGTGATGCCCCAGTTGCGCGCTATCTAACCCAACAGCCTTTTGACCATATTTTCTTTACGGGTAGCCCGGCAGTGGGTAAGCAGGTGATGGCTGAGGCGGCCAAAAACCTCAGTTCAGTGACCCTAGAGCTGGGTGGTAAGAGCCCAGTGGTGATCGATTCTACAGCTGATCTTAAAAGAGCGGCTAATTCTATTTGTTTCGGTAAGTTTGCCAATAATGGTCAAACCTGTATCGCTCCTGATTATGTCTATGTTCATCAGTCAGTTAAGCAGGATTTTTTATCCGCTATGACTAATGCTATCGAAGAAAAGTATGGCAGTCAGCAAGATCTAATTAGTAATTCAGATTATTGCCGAATCGTAAATCAGGGTCATTATGAACGGGTTTCAGGTCTCATTAAAAGCGCTGTAGATGATGGTGCCTCGGTTTACAAAGGGGGTGAATGTATTGACTCACAGCGCTTTGTGCCGCCGACTATTTTAACCGAGATCAACCCAGGCTCTGAGATTATGCAGCAGGAAATTTTTGGTCCCGTTTTACCGGTTCTAGAGTTTTCAGATATTGATAAAGTTATTGCTAACATTAACAGCAATCCAAAACCTTTGGCGCTTTATGTGTTCAGTAAACAAAAGCAGTTCGCTAATAAGGTGATCGAGAAAACCAGTGCTGGTGACAGTGCCATTAACGCCACAGTCATTCATATTTTGCATCAAAACCTGCCCTTTGGCGGAGTGAATAACAGTGGCATCGGTAAAGTAGGGGGGCTATGGGGATTCCAAGCTTTTTCTCATCAGCGCAGTATCGTAGATGACAGGTTAGGGTTAAGCGATATGCTAAGTCCGCCCTACACGCCAAAAGTTAAGAAAATTGTGAAGACTGCCATCAGGTTTTTAACCTAGGCTTATTTAATGGCGATTAATGAGCCAAAGTTGTAGCACTGAAACCAAGGGCTAGCCGATTTAAAGCCACATTGTTTAAGACGATCAATGTGGGTTTCAAGGGTCTCAGGCATTAATACCTTATCAATGGCATCGCGTTTTTGACTAATCTCTAGGTCGCTATACCCCTGATCACGTTTAAACTGATGATGAAGTTCGCTGAGTAACTGATTAAGTGACTCGGGTTCAAAATGCAGTTTCTCAGAGATAATTAAACAGCCATTGGTATTTAGCCCCTCATAGATACGGCTGATTAGATCAGCACGGCGGGCCAGAGGGACAAATTGCAGGGTGAAATTTAAAATCACCAACGACGCATTGGTAATTTGAATATCACAGATATCCCCTTTGATTAATTGAGTAGCAGTAGAAGCGGGCTGGCCCTCAAGAATTGTCCCGAGTTTATCCAACATAGCTTGAGAGTTATCTACCGCATATATGGTTGCATTGCGGTTTTCAATACGTTCTCTTATAGCTAGAGTAGAGGCTCCTAGAGAACAGCCTAGGTCATAGCAATGACTGTTTTGTTCTACAAAGCGATCAGCCAGTTCACCGGTATGATTAATAATGGTTTGATAGCCGGGCACCGAGCGCTGAATCATGTCGGGAAAAACATCCACCACCGAGCTATCAAAGACAAACTTAGGTACCTTGCCGAGGGGTTTTGAAAATAGCTTGTCGCGATTACTGATAGTCATTCTAAGAGATAATATCCAATCCAGTATCAACCGCTAATTCGCTGTTGGTAATCACGGCGGTTTGTGCCTTTTCAGGGGTTAAATACTCTGCGGCAACCCGTTTAATATCCGCTTCAGAGACATTTAAAATACGCTGTCTAAATTCAGTCTGTGTCTGTCTATTGCGACCATTAAGCTCACTATAGAACGATTGAATGGCTTCGCCGGCAGGCGAGCTTGGTTTATCCATACTGCCAATCACACCCAACACAGCTTCCTCAATTTTATCGCCACCAATCGGCTTGTCTAAGGCCCATTGAATGGACTGATCGAAGTCGTTAAGTGTGCCTTCGATTCGTGGGTCGCGATAAGAGAAAAAGCGAAAGGCGCCAGTATGACTATCCTGTGAAGCACCGCCACCATAGGCGCCACCCTGTTCACGGATGGTGCGATGCAAGTAACCATTGCGCAATATACCGCCTAACAGAGTCAGTGCAGCGGCATCAACATGACTGCCAGTTACGGTTGGATAGGCTTTGGCACAGAAACTCACCTGTGTGGCAGCAGTCCAGCAGTGATTGATGGTTTCAAGCTGAGGCTGATAGTCAAAAATATTGTTGGTTTGCAAAGGCGCTTGCTGACTTGGGAATACTGAACCCATAGTCGCAGCGAACCCGTCAATGTTGTCTTTTTCAGCAACTAATAGGTACTGCCTTTGTTGCTGTAATACTAATTGATGTATGGCTTTCAACTGTTCCGCTAAACCCTTAAGTGCAGTCGGTGATTTAATGGCTTCGCGTAATTGTTTGAGCAGACCTAGTCCAGTCATTCCGCCCCAGCGTTGCTTAAGCTGTCCATAGGGCGACATGCCGCTGCTAGATGCCATCATGGCCAATACATGGCCGTTACTGACAACCGAGGATTCTCTGTGGGTAAGAATCTGTGCTACTAACTCCTCGAGCCTTGGAAGTTCATCAAATCGTGCCTGTGTAAAGGACTCTTCCATTAATTCACTCATAGCTTGCTGATTGCTAGCTAAACCCTTACAGGCAAAAGTTAGGTTGCCATGTAACTGATTAAGATCTTCTCGATGGGTACGCACTGCCGTGGCTGCTGAATAAGAGCCAACAACACTAGAATGCCAGAGTTGAGTCTGTTGATAGTCGCGGTTTCCCACACCCATTTCAGTAACGCAGGTGCTATACAGTGGCAATAGATCCATTTGCTCAGCGCTAAGTTCCGGCAAGGGCATAATCATTTGCTGGTAGGCTATTCCATTAGTACCTGCGGCATAGCTAGTGATAGGAATAGATTTAAATTCTCGTCCTGTGGGGTCAGAAAAACTACTTTCTTTGGGGATATCTGAAATATCCACCTTGGGCAGAATGTTTAAATCTTCTTCCATTTCTTGGCGTTGTTTAAGTGCTTCAGCAGAGGCAATAATGGCCTGTTTTTGTTCATCGCTTAGTGCTTGTTTAATGCTGGCTAACTGTTGTTTTTCAGCGGTATCCTTAGCCTGAGCAAGCTCAGTATCTGGTTTGAGTACCAAACGTATGCGATGGTTATTATCTAGCAGGAGTTTACGCGCCAGAGACTTTATATAGTCTGGGTCCTTTATCTGTTGCTTGAGTTTTTCCAATACCGGATCTAAATCTAGCAATGAAACCGGATCGCCGCGGTGGGTAGCGCTAGTTAGTGCGGTCAGAATTAGATTTAAACCATAGGGGTATGATCCGCCAGAGATTTCACGCTGAGAAAGCTCTAGCTGATGCAGACTTGCCGCGACCTGCTCATAGGGTAAGCCATTCTCAGCAACATCGTTTAATACCTGTAGAACCATCGCCTCAACGGCGTCTGCTTGCTCAGGGTTGGCACCTTCAATACCACAGGCAAAACAGAGTTCTAGCTGAGAGTCTTCAAGACCACACATGGGAGAGGGCGCAGAACCTAAGTCCGTTGTTTCTAATGCTTTCTGCAAGGGTGAACCACTATTATCAAGCAGTACACTAGCTAATAGTCGAGCACTCATACCATCTTCAAGATTGGTGCTGTTGCCTAACAGCCAAGCAATTACAATATGTGTTTTATCTTCAGAGCCTGAATCATCCTGCTGTGAATCATAGGCATAGGTTTCTTCAAAATACTGGGGCTTTGTATAACGCTGTTCCTCAGTAACCGCTATGCGTTTATCAAGCTTTTCGAAGCGGTGCAGAGCCTGCTCCTGAAATCGTTGTTGATGTTCCGAAGCAGGGATGTCACCAAAGGTGATAAAGATGGCATTACTAGGATGATAATGAGTTTTATAAAACTGCTTAAACTCATCATAGGTTAGATTTGGAATATCAGCAGGCTCACCACCACTGTTGTAATGATAGGTGCTCGTGGGATACAGGTTTTTGCTCATGGTTTGCCAGAGGGTCGAATTAATCGAGCTCATAGCGCCTTTCATTTCGTTAAAAACCACCCCTTTGTAGGTAAGATCCGAGTTGCTGTCATTGGCAGTAGCAAACTCCAGTCGATGACCTTCTTGAGCGAAATCTAAGGGATCAAGCCGAGCAAAAAACACGGCATCTAAATAGACCTCAAGTAGATTATTGAAATCCTTTTTATTTTGACTGGCAAAGGGGTAGGCAGTCCAGTCAGAGCTAGTAAAGGCATTCATAAAAGTATTGAGTGAGCGTCGAATCATCATGAAAAATGGATCGCGCACAGGAAATTTCTCACTGCCACAGAGTGCCGTATGTTCAAGAATATGAGCCACGCCAGTGGAGTCCATAGGCACAGTTCGCAGTGCCACTAAAAATACATTTTCTGCGTTATCAGCAGCCAAATGAATATGCTGAGCTCCAGTCACAGTGTGGCGGTATTCTTCAAATTTAATTTTAAGGGATGGAATGTCTTGCACGCGAACTAATTCGAATGCGGAGTGAACACTGTGCTTCATAGAACTCTATATCTCTCAGAAAATGTTATTAGATTATCTTACGCTAATTAACCGCGTTGGACATTAATGTTATTAATTTGACGATATTCAATGGGTGTCATACCTTCCCAGCGTTTAAAGGCTCTGTAAAAAGTACTGGGTTCTGAAAATCCCGTTAAATAAACAATTTCAGCAATGGATTCATCGGTTTGCGACAACAGCCGGCGCGATAATGATTTTCGATGCTGAGTAATGATACGTTGTAGGCTAGTTCCAGCGAGAGTCAGCTGATGTCTAAGCTGGCGCGGACTTATGGAAAGCTCTTGAGATATTCTCTCAAGGGTAATATCACCAGATTCTAATAGGGCACCCACCTGGCTGCGTACCTCGATGATTAAGTCACGCTTTTCGAGTTGCTCCATATGCTGATCAGCACTCTGCACATGCATAGATAACAATTCTGGTTCAGCATAGGGAGATCGGTAACCCAGAATTTGCGGATCAAAATACAGTCTAAACTGTTGAGTATTAAATTCTACAGGGCATTGGAATATCCGCTGATACTCTTCATGGTTGGTTTTTGCAGTATGAGTAAAGCAAATTCGCGTGGGTTTAAATTTATCATCGCTCACTGATTGTAAAAACCGAATCAAACTCACCACCATGGCCTCAGCTAAATGAGGGGTTAAATACTGGTGCTCAGAAAAATAATTGGTTAGGAATGGGGTAGTTGATTCAGTCACCTCGCCATGCATGGCGTCACTAATTAGCCGCTGATAGCTTAAAACCCGTCTTAAACCATCGCCAAAGGTGGTGCTACTCAACAGAAGATATTCAAGTATTTGTCCCTTATAAACTGGCATTTTTTCACCCAGATGCAGTCCAATACAGGGGTCGCCAGACAACTCAACCGCTGCCTCCCAAAATAGGGGTTGGGCAGAGAAATGCGTGCGCAAGTTTGGTTTGTAAAGTTGAGCAGGGTCCATGCCACAGCGGCGAAGAACCTCGTCGGCATCCACGTCGAGATTTAATAGGCCTTGATAGGCCATGCGAACAAGGGTGCCTGAATCCGTTAAAGCCGCCATAACGCCACATTTAGGTTAATTAAAACCCCATCATACCTAATTGACTCAAATGACAAAATGATTTTTTTTGATGCCAATGTGAAGCGTTTAGCAAAGGCACACAATCTTAACCATGAATCAAGTTGCCCCCAAGACATCTACAGCGGTTTCAGGCACAGTGCCAATCGAATTAAACTCGCTACCCAATATGCCGATAATATTAGCTAAGGCAGCTATAAAGTCGGGCAGTTATAAGGTGGGTGATAGTCTTCCGGCAATCAGTGCTGAATGGCAAAATATGCCTATAGATGCTCAACATCTGGCGCAATACAACAGAATCTGTGGCTTTGCCGAGCATAAAATGCCGGCCACCTATCTTTGGACAAGAGCCTTTCCGTTAATTATGCGCATCCTGGTTTCAAAGCAGTTCCCATTACCTGCTATGGGCCAGGTGCATTTAAGTAATCAAATTTCTGTACACAAGACATTTGATATCAGTAAAAAAATTACTATTACAGCAGCTGTTGCCCACTCCAAGCTTTCCTCAAAGGGCTTGGAGTGGACTATGCAACTAACAGCGGATGTAGAGGGGCTATCGGTATGGTCAAGTCAGTCGACTTTTTTGCACCGATGCAAAACCGGTATCGAGCGCAACTCAAAAAAAATAGAAAACGCTGATGGTGAATCACAACAATGGACCCTAGCAAAAGACTTGGGCCGTCGTTATGCAGCAGTTTCAGGGGATTACAATCCTATTCATCTCGGTGCGCTTAGTGCCAAAATTTTTGGTTTTAAACAGGCCATTGCACATGGTATGTGGAGTAAAGCACGCTGCCTAGCAGCACTTGATGCTGTCACTCCAGATTCTGGGTATCAGGTTAATGTGAATTTTTTAAAACCGGTCTATTTACCATCAACGGTTAATTTTTATACCAATCCAGAAGAGGGTAGGCAGGATTTTTGTCTCTACGACTCAAGTGGTGAGCATAGACATTTACAGGGTTCAATTTCATAGGGTGTTATACATGTCAGACTTTAAAGTACCAGTAAACGATTATTTATTTCTTTTCAACGATGTGCTGGATATGCAGCAAAAGTATCAGCGCGTTAAGGGCGGCGATCAGGCGACCCCCGATATGTTGGAAGCGATTTTTACAGAAGGTGCAAAATTTTGTGAAAATGAAGTAGCACCGCTGTACCAATCTGGTGACGATGGCTGTCAGTGGAATCAAGGGGATGTAACTACTCCCACTGGCTTTAAAGAAGCCTACAGTAAATATATCGAATCGGGTTGGCCCTCACTAACCGGTAGTCAGGAATTTGGCGGTCAGGGCCTGCCCACTTCTGTCAGCTCGGCATTTAATGAGATGCTCAATACTGCTAACTGGGCCTGGGCCATGTACCCCGGACTAAGCGAAGGCGCTGTTGCCACATTAGAGGATCATGGTACTGACGAGCAAAAAAATATCTATTTAACTAAACTCATTAGTGGTGTCTGGAGCGGTACCATGTGTCTTACAGAGGCTCATTGCGGCACCGATTTGGCACAGATGAAAACCAAGGCTGTTCCCAATGAGGACGGAAGTTACAAAATTAATGGCACCAAGATATTTATCAGTGCCGGCGAACATGATTTAACAGAAAATATTGTCCATATTGTGTTGGCAAAACTCCCTGATGCCCCTGAGGGTACCAAGGGTATTTCACTGTTTATTATTCCTAAGTTTCTGCCTGCTGCCGACGGCTCTGTCGGTGAGCGCAATGGTGTTAATTGCGGTTCTATCGAGCATAAAATGGGTATTCATGGTAATGCCACTGCGGTATTAAATTTTGATGACGCTACTGGCTACTTGATCGGTTCTCCCCATTCCGGTTTAAGTGCTATGTTTACCTATATGAATGTAGCTCGCATTGGTACAGCGAGTCAGGGCACGGCAGCAGCAGAACGTTCATATCAGGGCGCCTCCGCCTATGCAGTCGAGCGGCTAGCTATGCGCTCAATCTCTGGGGTTAAAAATCCTGAGGGTCCAGCAGACCCTATTGTCTGTCACCCAGATGTTAGAAAAATGTTATTAACTCAGCGAGTGATTGCCGAAGGTAGTCGAGCCATGGTGTGCTATGCCAGTCAATTCGCTGATCTTTACACTTCTGCCAAAACTAAAAAAGAGCAGGAATATGGTGAGAGTCGCCTCGGCTTTTGTACACCTATTCTCAAAGGGTTTATAACCGAGCAGGGCGTAATTGCTGCCAATTACGGCGTTCAGGTATTTGGTGGCCATGGTTATATCAAAGAATGGGGTATGGAGCAGATTTTACGCGACAGCCGTATTGCCACTATATATGAAGGCACTACCGGTATTCAGGCGCTAGATCTCATCGGTCGAAAGACTCTAATGGATAAGTTCAAGCAGCTTAAAATCTTCACCTCAGAAATGCGTCAGTTTGTCATGCCGCTACTGCTATCATCCAAGACCTCCAAAACCATGCGCAAATATGCCTGGAAAACCCTAAAAATGAGTCTTAAGTGGCGATATCTAGCCTTGCGAATGGCTCTACAGGCAAAACGTGACAGAGACTCAGTGGGTGCAGGCTCAGTGGACTTTTTAATGTTCTCTGGTTATGCCTTTATGGCCTATATGTGGATGCAGATGGCAGCAAAAGCTGAGCAGAAACTGAATAGTGCCGAGGGTGATAGTCAGTTTAATCAAGACAAGTTAATTAGTGCTGAATTCTTCTTTGAGCGTTATTTACCGCAGTCTACTGCCCATGCCAAAACAATAAGTGCAAATCTGGGTTCCTTAATGGATATGCCTAATAGTTATTTTGCTGACTCCTAGGGTTGCTATCCGTTTATAGAGCTTGAGCAAGACCCACACAGCTGGTGATTAACAGTAATAAGCCGATGTTTCTATAGAAGCTGCGGTTGTCTCGCTGTAATAACCATTGATGGGTTTTGAGTCCTATCAGGTGGCCTATACCGGCAAAGGGAAGCAGCAGTAGCGCATTAACTAGCTGTAGGTCTACCTCTGCATAAGCCAGTGCACTCAATTTTATACTGACTAAAACAAACCAGATAACAAACAGAGTGGAGCGATATTCATGGGGTTTAATATAGCGCATAGCCACTGCAATAATTAAGGGTCCGCCTACCAAAGACGTGCCGCTAATATAGGCGCCAAAGGTCAAAAAACTAAAGTCCATTAATCGACTACTGCTGCGCATTGGCATGTCAAAAATGTAGGTTAGCGAATAGGCGGCAATTAATACAAAGATAATGATATTGGTGAGTTCAGCTGGAAGGACCAAGAGACCAATTACACCGGCCAATTTGGGGATGATCATAATCGCCATGCTATAGCGAACAAACCACCAGTTAACCTCTGTTTTGATATGTTTTTCGTTGCTATTAGATGATGCGTTTTTTAAATGATCACCAATTACCGTGGTGCTGGCAAAAAACAGCAAATGTATTGAGATGATCGGTAAAAACACTAAGGGATCATCTAAAACCAGAAGTAAAAACGGCAGAGTAAATAGTGCGCCACCAAAACCTATACCGGAGCGAACAAAACCACTCCAGGCAAAAATAAGTGCGATAGCCGCGAGCTGAATAAAACTAAGTTCGATCATTAATTAGTGTGGCTTAGCAGCATTCACAGCTTGAAGACTGGCCGTCGATGGCCTTTTTCTCGGCGGCATCACAAACAGAGATAACCTCCACCTCAAAATGTAGATTTTTGCCCGCTAAGGGATGGTTCATATCTACATCAGCATTAAATTTTCCTACTTTAATGACGGTGCAGTGGCGCACGCCAGTATCTGTGTTCACTTTTATTTGCTTGCCGGTCGATAGCTTACCTTCATGCTTGAGATATTTGACCGGAATACGCTGGGTATTGTTGACATTTCTTAGGCCATAACCCTCGGCTGGCATTAGTGAAAAAGACAACTTTTGACCGCTAGTAGCTTTACTTAGCTGGGATTCAAAACCTCGTGGCATTTCACCGCGACCATGGGTATAAACTAAGGGCTGATTTTTGTCGTAAGTATTCTCGATAGTGTTTTGATCGTCATCTTTAAGACTGTAGTGAACAGTGACGACTTTGCTTGCTGCAATAAACATAGATTATCCTTGTATAAGGCGCTTATTATAGCACCATATCAACAAACTGGGACCCAGTTAATGTCGCCAAAAGAAACAACAAGTAAATCTCACGCTGATGCTGATGGCTTCGCGTCAATGCTCGAAGATGGCGTGGTTCCCCATTCAGGGAAGGGTGCTCATATCTCATCGGCCGCTACTAAACAGACTCCTGGTATGGCCGAGCGCAGAAAGGCGGCCCAGCTAGATGATCAATCAGGTGGCAATCAGCTTGATGCGGCTTCCAGCATTAAGCAGTTAGATCCATTTGATGTTTTATCTTTTGTTCGCCCTGGTGTTCAACATGGGGTTTATAAAAATCTGCGACTGGGAAAATATGATATACATTCTTCACTAGACTTACATGGCCGAACCGTGGATCAGGCGCGACAGGACGTTTGGCGTTTTCTAGAAGATGGTTTTGCTCAGGGTATCAGATGTTGTTTGATTACTCATGGTAAGGGGCAGGGAAGAGAAGAGCCGGCAAAAATTAAAAGCTGTGTTAATCATTGGTTACCACAGTTTACCTATGTGCTTGCTTATCATACGGCGCAAAAGATGCATGGTGGCCTAGGTGCAACCTATGTACTGCTTAGTAAAAGTGCGGCTTCAAAGCAGAAAACAGCTAGGCAACATCAGCATCGTGCAAATAAATATTAAAATACAAATCCAATCAAATAGTTGCCCCGTAGGAATTTTATAATAAGGGGTAAAATAAGAACCATGAAATGGTCATTTGTAACATTGTTAAAGTATTCTAAAGACGCGTGGATGGCGCCAGCCGCCATGTTGGCAGCTTTTGTTATACCCGATAATTTTCTTATTTTTAAATTCTTTGCAGTTATTCTGGCAATCGCCCTGTTTTACAGCACTGTTTCATCCGCGAATTTTATCAAAGGCATTAGCAAATGAATTTTTCGTGGATGCTAGTGGCTGATGCGATGCTAGCCGGCTTACTGCCGATGCTTGTGATCGCTACTCTGGGTTGGTTCTATAGTATCTGGGCTGATGAGGTGAGTATTGTTTCCCCTCTGTGGCCACTGATGGTTCTTAGCTCGGTATTCACCTATGCTAAATTTTTTGGTGCACAGGGTGAATTACTATTGGTTGTTCAGGCGATGGTCGGGCTCTGGGCAATTCGTATGGGTTACTTCTTATTCATGCGCAACATCAACCGTCCTGAAGATCGCCAATATAGAGTAATGCGTCAGCGAAGTAATTCCTCATTTCACATGAAAAGTCTTTTCTTTATCTTCTATGGGCATGTTTTTTCAGCATGGATTGCCAGCTGGTTGTTGATGATTGTTTGTTATCACATCGCTGCCGGTACCCTCGAGTGGACTGTTTATCAAAATGTTGCTATTGCACTTTGGGCCATTGGGCTACTAGTCCAGTCTATCGCTGACTATCAGCTTTATAAATACAGCCGTGAAATTCAGGTGGTGGGTGGAACTTACGGAAGAGGCTTGTGGCGTTATAGCCGACATCCCAACTATTTTGCAGAATGCTTTATATGGTGGTCATGGTGTTTATTTGCATTGCCTACTGGTAATGTCTTGGCCATTATTTCTCCCGCCTTTATGACCTATCTAATGGTTAAAGTGAAAGCCAATCAAGTGGTTGAAGAGGAGATTGCCTCCAGACGCCCTGACTATAAGAAGTATGTGAGTTCCACCAGTTTTATGGTGCCTTGGCGTCCAAAAATTTAGACTTAAATCAATATTATCACAACTCCGAAAGCACTCCGAAAACCCCTCGCATAAGTTGTTCAATTTGCGTGTCGGTCATGATAAATGGCGGCATCAAATAAACCAGTTTGCCAAAGGGTCTTACCCATAGCCCCTGTTCCACGAATTTTTTCTGTATTTCTGCCAGATTAACCGGTTGTTTCATTTCAATTACAGCAATAGCCCCCATGCATCGAGTGGTAGCTACTGATTCAAGAGAATCAAATAATTCTAGCTCAGCGGAAAACGTAGATTCAATTCGCTTGATGTTGGCTTGCCAGTCTTGGCTAAGTAGTAAATCAATACTGGCGTTAGCCACTGAACAGGCTAGTGGGTTGCCCATAAACGTAGGGCCATGCATAAAGCAGCCGGCTTCACCCTCACAAATACCATCACTGACTTCATCAGAGCAGAGGGTGGCGGCCAATGTCATATAGCCACCAGTTAATGACTTGCCTAGGCACATTATATCTGGACTAATTTCCGCCCATTCACAGGCGAAAAGTTTACCTGTACGACCAAACCCCGTAGCGATTTCATCGGCAATCAGCAGAATATTATGTTCATTGCATAGGGCTCTTACATGACGCAGATAATCGGGAGAATAAAAGTGCATGCCACCCGCGCCCTGAACGATAGGCTCTAAAATAACAGCGGCTATCTGTTGATGGTTGGCTTCAATTATGGCTTTGAACTCGCCTATATCCTCTTTATCAAAGGGCTGATCAAAAGCAGTCTGTGGCTTGGGTGCAAAATAATGCTCAGGAAGCACCTGATTGAAAATATGATGCATCCCATTTTGCGGATCGCATACTGACATGGCGGCAAAGGTGTCACCATGATAGCCACCGCGTAGGCTGAGTAATTTGTTCTTCTGTGGTTGCTTCTTTGAAATCCAATATTGAAATGCCATCTTGATGGCAACCTCAACAGACACTGAGCCAGAATCAGACAAGAATACCTTTGTCAGTCCTGTAGGCGTTAACTCCACTAGTTTTTCACAGAGTGTCACCGCTGGAGAGTGGGTAATGCCGCCAAACATCACATGACTCATACGGTCGATTTGATCTTTTGCCGCTTGGTTCAAAATCGGATGGTTGTATCCATGAATAGCACACCACCATGAGGCCATGCCATCGATGAGTTGTCTTCCGTCCTGTAGGTTTAAATAGACACCCTCTGCCGAGGTTACCTCATAGGCAGGGATGGGGTCAGTCAGAGAGGAATAGGGGTGCCAGACATATTGCTGATCTTTACGAATAATGTCTGATTCATTGTTTATGATCGTCACCTAGTTTGTCTTCCTCTGTTCTGATTGAATCGCATGATGCTATGCATTACGAAATAATGGAGCTAACAGTGCAATTGTATCAAATTATCTGTTTTATTTTTTGTTTGGTGGTTATTCGCTTTGGCACTACAATGGCGCCCATCAAAAACTGTGAGATAACAAATGCTCAGTAAGAAAAATCAACTGGAAGCCAACAAGCTGCAAAAGCGCTTGCGTCGCAATGTGGGCAAGGCCATTGCCGATTATAATATGATTGAAGCTGGCGATAGAGTCATGGTCTGTCTTTCAGGTGGTAAGGATTCTTATGCCATGTTGGATATTCTTATGAATCTACAGGCTAGCGCGCCCATTGATTTCGAGCTTATTGCGGTTAATTTAGATCAAAAACAGCCTGGGTTCCCCACAGAGGTGCTTCCCAATTACCTTGAAGCTCTGGGTGTTAATTACCATATTCTAGAAAAAGATACCTACTCTATTGTTACCAGTAAAGTGCCTGAAGATAAGACCTTCTGCGGTCTCTGTTCACGATTGCGTCGTGGAACTCTATATGGATTTGCGCAAAAAATTGGCGCTACCAAGGTGGCGCTAGGTCATCATCGTGATGATATTGTTGAAACCCTTTTTCTCAATATGTTCTATCAGGGTAAATTGAAAGCTATGCCGCCTAAGCTGTTAGCTGATGATAAGCAAAATATGGTGATTAGGCCCCTAGCATACTGTCGAGAGTCGGACTTACAGGCATTGGCTGAGCTTAAAGAGTTTCCTATTATCCCCTGTAATCTCTGCGGTTCACAGGATGGTCTTCAACGTCAGGTAGTAAAAGAAATGTTGCAAGTCTGGGAACGTCAGCACCCGGGACGTATGGATACTATTTTTAAAGCCATTAAAAATGTTTCCCCCTCCCAGTTAGCTGATACAGATCTTTTCGGATTCACTGGTTTGCAGCTTGAAAGAGAAACCACCATAAGCACCGAAGACGCACAAAATATACCCAGCATTTCTCTCTAAAACGTTTAAAAAATAATCTATAGTTAATCAGTTGGCATAGTTTTACTTTCTAATTTTTATTGCTATGCTATTAAATTATTCATTAATAGATAGTAGGCGTTATTATGAAAAATAATTTTTTAATCATATCCTTCTTAGTTTCCTTTTTTCACTTCCCAAGTCTAATGGCTTTTGAGCTTGGGGTTGGCGCTAGGTCAATGGGCCAGGTTGTTGAGGTCGGCAAGAAGCTGGGGAATAGCTTCAATGTTCGAATAGCAATTGGCAATGACTATGAATCTGGGGATATTGAATATAGCTCTTCTGATGAAATCGAAGTTGAGTCAGTTTTATCCGGTGATGTTGGTCAGTGGAGTGCCAGTCATTCATCCCTGTTAATCGATTATCATCCATGGCAGGGAAATTTCCGATTAACTCTTGGTTTAACCGATAATTCACTCACATGGTCGGCTAAAAACAATGGTACTGTATCTATTAGCGGAAACACTATATCTCAGGATGATGTAGATTCCGTTGAAGCAAAAGTACAATTTACCGAAGGGGTTTCACCCTACATTGGTCTTGGCTGGGCTTCAGGGTTTGATAAGGTCAAAGGGTTCTCTTTTAATGGTGATATTGGCTTGCTTGTGGCTTCAGATTTTGTGGTTTTATTTGATGCCAACTGTATCGACGGTCAAACCAGTTCTGCGGGATGTGAGGCTGCTAAACAGGATGCTAAGGACGAACTTAAAGAGCTTCAAACTGATGAAAAAATCAGTCTTCTGCCTCTTGTAGGTTTAGGCGTTTCTTATAAGTTTTAATTTGGTTAATTATTGAGGTGATGGGCTACATTTTCTCCATCACTTCGATGCCGAGTAAATCTAAGCCCTGTTTTAAAATAGCTGCGCTATTGGCTGCGAGCTGAAGTCGGCTTGTAGCCGTTTCAGGCGGTACATCTGATTTAAGAATAGGGCAGTGCTCGTAAAAGCTCATAAATAAACTCGATAGCTCATACAGGTAACTACATAATGTATGAGGGTAGCATTCAGCGGCAACCTGTTCGACCACATCATTAAACTGCAGTAGCTTGAGTGCCAGTTGTTTTTCCTGAGGCTCGCCGATATTAATATTGGCAGTAAAGCCCTCTAAGTTGATTTCTGCTTTGCGGAAAATACTACAAATTCGGGTGTAGGCATATTGCAGGTAGGGTGCAGTATTGCCTTCGAATGAGAGCATAGAATCCCAATCAAAAATATAATCATTGGTGCGCGTTTTACAGAGGTCGGCATATTTCACAGCGCCAATACCGACTTTTCTAGCAATTTCCATAATCTCTTTATCACCGAGATCATTATTTTTCTCTCTCACTAGCTGTTCAGCTCGATCCATGGCTTCTTTTAATAAATCGGCCAGTTTAACTGTACCACCGGTGCGCGTTTTAAAGGGTTTGCCATCTTTGCCCATCATGGTGCCAAAGGCGTGATGCTCTAGGCTGACGGAATCAGCAACAAAGCCCGCTTTTTTGCCGGTAACAAAAACCTGCTTCATATGCAGTGATTGTCGGGCATCAATAAAATACAGGATACGTTGGGCTTTAAGTTGATTGGCTCTGAAACGTATGGCGGCTAAATCGGTGGTGGCATAAAGGAATCCGCCTCCCGATTTTTGAACAATCATCGCAGAGGGGTCACCGTTTTTATCGGCTAACTCTTGCAGGAAGACAACCTTAGCGCCCTCAGATTTCACGGCGAGCTGTTGAGCGGCTAAATCCTCAACAATGGTATTTAAATCTTTGTTATAGGCACTCTCGGGCTTTATATGTTCTTCTTTGAGCCCTACATTAAGCTGCTTATAGATTTCAGTGTTGTGCGCGATAGATACGCTAATAAATTGTTGCCATAATTTAAGGCAGTCTGGGTCACCGGATTGAAGTTTGACCACGTTGGCTCTGGCCTTGTCGGCAAAGGCAGGGTCGGCATCAAAATGCTTTTTTGACTGTTGGTAAAAGATCTCAAGATCACCCAGTGCTAATTCAGCCTGTTCGCCCTGACTAAGTTGCAGCTCAAGCTCGCCAATCAACATACCAAACTGTGTTCCCCAGTCACCCATATGGTTTTGACGAATAACTTTTTGCCCCTGATGCTCAAGGATACGAGCAATGGCATCTCCAATGATGGTTGAGCGTAAATGCCCTACATGCATTTCTTTAGCTAAATTGGGCCCGGAATAGTCAATAACCACTGTTTGAGGGTTAGAGGTGGACTGACCCGAGGGTTCAGTTAAGGCTTTGGCTAAAAAATGATTACACAGGGTGATATTGATAAAACCAGGACCGGCGATATCAGTTTTAGCGGCTATACCGTCAAGATCTACCTGTTCGAGTATTTTTTGCGCTAACTCGCGCGGATTGGTTTTGAGTTTTTTTGCGGCACCCATGGCGCCATTAGCTTGATAGTCGCCAAATTCAGGTTTATTGCTTTGATTGAGCAGGGGCGAGCATTCGCTAGGAATTTCCAGTTGCTGCATAGCCGCTTGGAAGCGCGAATTGAGTAAATTTTTTATGCTCATAGCCGTTTTTTGCTCTTTGTTGTAATTCTTTAAGGGTGAATTGTAGGTTTTGATGACAACAAAGCAAAGTCAAACTTGCAAAAAACCCGTATATTGCTATCATTTTGGGCAATTATTGCGCCATAATGCCGTGTTCGTTTTTTTTTGCTAATTATTTTTGGAATTTTGATGGAAGCTTCACTGATATCTCAGGGTATAGATTTGATGTTGTATGGTATGGGAACGGTTTTTACCTTCCTGACTTTGCTGGTGGGTTTGACCACGTTAATGTCCTTTACAGTTAATCGCTATGCCAAAGAAGAGCCAATTACTGGCGACTCGGAAGCACATCAAATTCATACGGCTTTAGTAGAGCCAAAAATAGTGAAGGTAATTCAGGCTGCAATTGATCAGCATCGTGGGAGCTAGCCAACTAGAAGTTCGTTTTGGCTCTAATTTTTATTTTTCAAACTAGTTAAAGGACATATTTATGCCCTCTGTAAACTCTGCGCTTGGTATAACTGAAGTTGTTTTTAGGGATGCCCATCAGTCACTTTTTGCGACGCGTATGCGTATAGATGACATGTTACCCATTGCTGCAAAGCTTGATCAAATTGGCTACTGGTCAATGGAGTCATGGGGTGGAGCAACCTTTGATTCCTGTATTCGATTCTTGGGTGAAGATCCCTGGGATCGTATTCGTGAAATTAAAAAGGCGATGCCTAACACGCCCCAGCAAATGTTGTTTAGAGGTCAGAATATTCTAGGTTATCGTCATTATGCTGATGATGTAGTAGAAAAGTTTGTTGAACGTGCGGCTTTTAACGGTATTGATGTATTCCGTGTGTTCGATGCCATGAACGATATGAGAAACTTAAAAACAGCATTGCGTGCGGTTAAACAAGTTGGTAAGCATGCTCAGGGTACTATTTCTTATACAGTTAGCCCGGTGCATACCATTGACCTTTGGGTTGATCTAGCTCGACAGCTTGAAGATGCCGGTGCGGATTCAATCTGTATTAAAGATATGGCGGGGCTATTAAACCCCTATGTGGGCTATGAGCTGGTTTCAAAAATTAAGAAGGCAGTTGCTATTCCATTGCAGCTGCACTGTCATGCCACAACCGGTATGTCCACTACCACGATTACCAAATGTGTTGAGGCGGGTATTGATAATGTAGATACCGCTATTTCATCAATGTCTATGACCTATGGTCACTCAGCTACGGAATCCGTTGTTTCAATCTTTAAGGATTCGAAGCGGGATACAGGCTTAGATATTGGTAAGTTAGAAGATATTGCTGCCTACTTCAGAGACGTGCGCAAGAAATATGCGCAGTTTGAAGGTTCTTTGCGAGGTGTTGATTCACGAATCTTAGTGGCTCAGGTACCCGGTGGTATGTTGACCAATATGGAATCACAGCTGCGTCAGCAGGGTGCTGAAGACCGTTTGGATGAAGTTCTATCTGAGATTCCAAGAGTGCGTGAAGACTTAGGTTTTATCCCGCTGGTAACACCGACCTCGCAAATTGTAGGTACTCAGGCGGTTCTTAATGTTATGACCGGTGAGCGCTATAAGTCTATTTCAAAAGAAACTCAGGGAATTCTTAAGGGTGAGTATGGGGCAACTCCTGCACCTGTTAATAAGGACCTGCAAGAAGAAGTGCTTGGCGACAACGAAGAGGCGATTACCTGTCGTCCAGCGGATAATATTGAGCCAGAACTTGAGTCTTTAACTCTTGAGCTAGAGGGCTTGTCAGCAGAGCATGGCTTTAGCCTTACTTCGAGTGAGGGGCAGATTGATGATGTATTGACCTATGCCTTATTCCCGCAGGTTGGTTTAAAGTTCTTACAAAATCGCGATAACCCCTCAGCCTTTGAGCCAGTGCCAACGGGTAAGGCCTCTGCACCGAAGACCGATGCGGGTGAAGAAATTTATACAGTCGAGGTAGAGGGTAAGTCCTATACAGTGACTGTTAACGAGGGTGGTGATGTCAACGGTATTGCTGCGGTTGGTACTTCTTCAGATTCTAGTAATTCTGCCGCTGTTCCTGCAACTGGCGGTGAGCCGGTTGCTGCGCCGCTAGCTGGCGATGTGGTTAAGTTGCTGGTTAAGCCAGGACAAAAGGTTTCAGAAGGCGAGGGCCTAGTTATTCTTGAAGCCATGAAAATGGAAACCTCGGTGAGTGCGCCATCAGATGGCACGGTGGTTGAGGTTAGGGTGCAGGCGGGTGATAGCTGTACTGTGGGCGATGTTTTAGTGACTCTGGCATAGGAAGTTAGCGAATGGAAAATCTTCTTAGTTTATGGGCCAGTTCAGGTCTTGCACAAATAGTTGGTGGCCAGTTAGTTATGATGCTGGTGGGTTTTGTGCTGCTATATTTAGCAATCAGTCGAGGGTTTGAGCCCTTACTACTTGTACCCATTGGCTTCGGCACAATTTTGGCTAATATGCCAGGAACAGATTTTCTTGAGGCGGGCGGGTTGCTTTACATGATATATCATGCAGGCATCGAGACCGGCTTATTCCCCTTGCTTATATTTATGGGCGTGGGTGCAATGACTGATTTTGGCCCCTTGCTGGCAAACCCCAAAACCCTTTTGTTAGGTGCAGCTGCTCAGGTAGGTATTTTTACCACCGTGATCGGTGCGGTGGCAATGAGTTACTTTGGTATTCTTGATTTTAGTATTGGTGATGCGGCTTCTATCGGCATTATTGGAGGTGCTGATGGGCCAACCGCGATATTTGTAACCAGTAAGTTGGCGCCAGATTTGCTTGGCCCAATTGCTGTTGCTGCCTATTCCTACATGGCGTTGGTGCCAATTATTCAGCCACCTATTATGAAGGCCCTGACTACTGAGTCAGAGCGTCGCATTGCTATGGTTCAGTTGCGTCCAGTTTCCAAAGCTGAGCGAATCGTTTTCCCGTTAACGCTTCTGGTGTTAGTGGCCATGATTTTGCCAGCTGCAGCGCCGCTTTTGGGTATGTTTTGCTTTGGTAACCTGATGCGCGAATGCGGTGTTGTCAATAGATTGAGCGATACCGTGCAAAATGCATTAATCAATGTGGTAACCATTTTCTTGGGCTTAGGTGTTGGTTCGAAAATGAGTGCTGAAAAATTCCTTAATCCAGAAACCATGGGTATCTTGGCGTTGGGTGCAGTGGCTTTCTGTATTGGTACAGCCTCCGGTGTATTGATGGCAAAGCTGATGAATATGTTCTCAAAAGATAAGGTTAATCCGCTTATTGGCGCTGCAGGGGTTTCAGCTGTGCCTATGGCGGCTCGTGTTGCCAACAAGGTGGGTCTTGAGGCTAACCCCCACAACTTTTTGTTAATGCATGCGATGGGGCCTAATGTGGCTGGCGTAATCGGCTCTGCTGTCGCAGCTGGCGTGATGATTAACCTTGTCAATGGTATGTAATGACTACAACCCAATCGACAATTATTAAAAAATTAGATGGAGCATTTTCACCTGATCATTTAGAAGTGATCAATGAAAGTGCCTCTCATAATGTGCCTGAGGGTTCAGAAAGTCATTTTAAAGTGGTACTAGTGAGCCAGAGTTTCGAGGGGCAATCTGCAGTAAAACGACATCAGTCTGTTTACGCAGTTTTAGCAGCGGAATTGCAATCCGGGGTTCATGCGCTTGCACTTCATACTTATCTGCCAGATGAGTGGAAAAAGCAGCAGTCTGTGCCGAATTCCCCCGATTGTTTGGGTGGCTCTAAACTAGTTTAACCAAATAGAGTTCTTGCATGTCAGCCCGTGTTTCTAGTTCTGTAAAATCAACAATTTCATAGTTTCTTCAAAGCCCAACCGATTCACCGCATATACACGCCTATTCAACGAATAACACTGGTGTCAGCTTGGTTTCGCCCGCAAAATTGTATGTTGCGATAACTCTGTAGTTAATTACTGCAGAAACACTACAAAAACTCATCCAGGGGGATGTTATGCTTCAGCAACAAAGTCTAAAACGCATTGTCAAAATGTTTGGAATTTTGCTCCCAAACCAAACAAAGTTTGCAATTCTTTTTTTATCGCTAATTCTTACTGCCTGTGGCGGTACTAGCGAAAGAACTACTCCCCTTGAAGAACGACATCGGACTCTGTTAGGGGTGATAGGTTGCGTAACATCTCAGCCTCGAAGGCAGCCTTGCGCTCCTCCTTGGCTTGAGCAAAGACCTCCCGACCGTGATCAGTTAGAGAGATGATAGTCTTGCGTCTGTCCTGCTTGCTTCGCACCCGCTTAACGAGGCGCATCATCTCGAACTTATCTACGATAGCTGTTAGGCTGACCTTGGATAGATGTTCGTTGGCAATTTCAGAGATCGATAGATCGCCCTCCATTAGCCGTTCAAGTGTATAGGCTTCGCG